>Ga0208628_1000064_pt1 | contig 69721 bp, 55 predicted proteins | sample LakWasMet16_LOW5_2_FD_183864 | JGI IMG/M metagenome (GOLD analysis project Ga0208628, IMG submission 183864) | Freshwater sediment methanotrophic microbial communities from Lake Washington under simulated oxygen tension - Sediment Metagenome... | ecosystem: Environmental > Aquatic > Freshwater >... | reverse complement strand
TAGGCTTAAAAGAAGTAAGCTTAAAAGAAGGCGAAGAGGCTAACATAACTATTTTTAATCCTGGAACTAAATACGTGTTCGAAAAATCACATATAGTTTCTTCTAATAAAAACTCTGGGTTTATTGGAAAAGAATTAAAAGGCGAGGTAGTTGGAATTATTAATAAAGACAAGTTTTTAGCTTAAAAACTTATTCCGAAACTTATTCCTGCCCAAAATTGAAAGTAGTTTGAATGAAAGCCTTCTGCATCATGACTCATTACTACGGGTGTTAATCCTGCTCTAAAGAAGAATCCATCATCTTGGCGTTGAAAACGATAACCGCATCGCCAAACACTAAACAAGATGTTTTCCCAAAAATAATTATCTGGTTGGTTTGGCCTTTCGTTATATCGGCGCTGAAGAGTGGCGCCAAGTCCCAATTCTAAATGATGCGGATTAGTAAATAATATAAAGTTGTTTTCTAAAACATACTCTTGTTCTATATAAATACCATTAAAGTGAGGTGCAAAACCAACTCTACCGCTTATTTTCAATTTATCTTTATAGTAATAAATTCTATCAAAGTTTAAAGAATAAAGCCCTGCATTTCCACCTAATTCGATAAATCCAGCATTTTTTGCGGGGTGTTTATTGTAATCTCTAGGGGTAGGAGTCACATAATCATCTTGAGCCCAGTATAAAAAGGGAATTAGTGTTAAAATTAGAGAGGTGAGTATGTTTTTTTTGAAATCCAATACTCAAACTTACTAATTAAAACAAAACCACAATTATTAATTAAATGTTAAAATCTTAATAGAGTAAAAGTCTATCAAAGCACTATCTTTACCAAGTTTGTTTTTTTGTTTTTTAATATCAAAAAATAAGAGAGCATCTTAACTATAAATATGAAAGATACATCTATAAAATCCGTTTTAATTATTGGTTCTGGCCCCATTATTATTGGGCAAGCATGTGAGTTTGATTATTCAGGCTCTCAATCTGCAAAAAGTCTTCGTGAAGAAGGTATTGAGGTAACGTTGATAAACTCAAATCCTGCAACGATTATGACAGATAAAGTAACTGCAGATCACATTTACTTATTACCATTAGAAGTTAAGTCAATCATCAAAATATTAGAAGAGCGTAAAATTGATGCCGTGTTGCCAACAATGGGTGGACAAACAGCCTTGAACTTAGCCTTGAAATGTGATGATTTAGGTATTTGGGAAAAGTATAATGTGAAAATGATTGGTGTTGATATTAATGCCATTAAAGTAACAGAGGATAGAGATTTATTTAGAATTAGAATGAATGAAATTGGTGTAGCTATGGCTCCATCAAAAATTGCTAAATCATTTTTAGAAGGTAAATCTATCGCACAAGAATTTGGGTTTCCTTTAGTAATTCGTCCTTCGTTTACCCTAGGTGGAAGCGGCGGCTCAGTTGTTTACAAAAAAGAAGATTATGATCATTTATTAAATAGAGGTTTACAAACTTCGCCCATACACGAAGTATTAATTGATAAAGCGGTACTAGGATGGAAAGAATATGAGTTAGAATTGTTACGTGATAAAAACGATAACGTAGCCATTATTTGCTCTATTGAAAATTTTGATCCAATGGGTGTGCATACAGGAGATAGTATCACTGTGGCGCCCGCACAAACATTAAGTGATAGCACGTATCAAAGAATGCGCACCATGGCTATTAAAATGATGCGTAGTATTGGTAATTTCTCTGGAGGTTGTAATGTACAGTTTGCTGTAAGCGATGATGAAAAAGAAGAAATTATAGCGATTGAAATTAATCCACGTGTATCTCGTTCATCAGCATTAGCAAGTAAAGCTACTGGTTATCCTATTGCTCGTATCGCTAGTAAATTAGCCATTGGTTACACATTAGATGAATTACAAAATCAAATCACCAAACAAACTTCAGCATACTTTGAGCCAACGTTAGATTATGTGATTGTGAAAATTCCTCGTTGGAATTTTGATAAATTTAAAGGGTGTAATCGTGAGTTAGGTTTTCAAATGAAATCGGTTGGAGAGGTAATGGCCATTGGTCGTTCTTTTCAAGAAGCATTACAAAAAGCTTGTCAATCATTAGAAATTAAACGTAACGGTTTAGGAGCGGATGGAAAAGAAAATACAAATCAAGCAGAATTATTAGCTGGTTTAGAGCGTCCAAGTTGGAATCGTTTGTTTATGATTTATGATGCTATGAAATTAGGTATCTCTATCAAAACGATTCAAAAGTTAACACGCATTGACATGTGGTTTTTAGAGCAAATCGAACAAATGATTGCTTTAGAGCACGAAGTATCAAAATATAGATTGGCGGATATCCCAAGAGATTTATTATATGAAGTAAAACAAATGGGGTATGCTGATAGACAAGTGGCACATTTGTTACGTTGTTTAGAAAGCGAAGTTTACTCTAAACGTAAGGAAATGAATATTAACCGTGTATTTAAAATGGTTGATACATGTGCTGCAGAGTTTGAAGCAAAAACACCTTATTATTATTCAACCTTTGAAGACGAGAATGAAAGTATCAGATCGGATAAAAAGAAAGTCATTATTTTAGGTTCTGGCCCCAACCGTATTGGACAAGGTATTGAGTTTGATTACAGTTGTGTTCACGGTGTATTAGCAGCTAAAGAAATGGGTTACGAAACCATTATGATTAACTGTAACCCTGAAACCGTTAGTACAGATTTTAGTACAGCAGATAAATTATATTTTGAACCAGTTTTCTGGGAACATATTTACGACATCATCTTACACGAAAAACCTGAAGGTGTTATTGTTCAATTAGGTGGTCAAACAGCTTTAAAATTAGCAGAGAAATTAGAGCGCTACGGAATTAAAATTATCGGAACCGATTTCAAATCATTGGATTTAGCTGAAGATAGAGGAAGATTCTCAAACTTATTAAAGGAAAACAATATTCCTTACCCAAAATTTGGAGTGATTACAGATGCTGAAGAAGCAATTACCTTATCTAAAGAATTAGGTTTCCCATTATTGGTTCGTCCGAGTTATGTATTAGGAGGACAATCAATGAAGATTGTTATTAACGAAGAGGAACTAGAGCAACACGTGGTTAAATTATTACATGATTTGCCTGGTAATCAAGTATTGTTAGATCACTTTTTACAAGGTGCTATTGAAGCAGAATCTGATTCAATTTGTGATGGTAAAGATGTTTACATTATTGGAATGATGGAACATATTGAGCCTGCTGGAATTCATAGTGGCGATAGTTACGCAGTATTACCAACATTTGATTTATCAGAAAATGTGTTGAAACAAATGGAGCAATACACTAAAACTATTGCTGTTGCATTAAAAACAGTCGGATTATTAAATATTCAATTCGCTATTAAAGATGAGGTAGTATATATTATCGAAGCTAATCCTCGTGCGTCTCGTACTGTTCCATTTATTGCAAAAGCATACGATGAACCTTATGTAAATTATGCAACTAAAGTAATGCTAGGTGCTAAAGTAAAAGATTTTAATTTTCAACCTAAGAAAAAGGGTTATGCGATTAAAATCCCTGTATTTAGTTATGAAAAATTCCCTGAGATTCAAAAAGAATTAGGGCCAGAAATGAAATCAACAGGCGAGGCGATTTACTTTATTGATAGTTTACAGGATGAATATTTCCAAAATATTTATAGCGAGAGAAATTTATATTTAAGTAAATAAAGAATAAAACAAATGAAAGATCAAGTTAAATATATTCTATGGATTTTTTCATTTGTTTTTTTGTCACTAGTAACACAAGCACAGATTTATCCGACTGATAAATCTGTGCTTCGTTATACTCAAATTATGTTTGAGTATCCTCAGGTTCCAAATGCTGAGATTTATAAAATTGAAATAGCTAAAAATGTTTCTGGTTCTTTCGAAAAAAACAAAGTATACTCTTCCCAAGATAGTTCAATTGCTCATTTGGTAAGTAATGGTTTGTTTTTTGGAAATTCCTATAAATGGCATTATATAGCATATTCGGCAGGCAAAAAAATATTTACATCTAAGGATTATATATTTGAAACAATTAAAACAAATTTAGCAACAGATTTTAGAGCTAATGTAACTGTATTTGACAGCTCTAAATACAATGCTGGATTAATATTATTAGATAACGGAGTAGTAATTGATAGAGCAGGGAAGCTAATTTTAGTGACTGATTCGTTTGGAGTTGAAAAAAGGGATTTCTCATTAACTTCAAATGGCACATTAACTTATCTTCAAACTGTTTCTGCTTATGAAAGGACTTTAAACGGAGATTTGATTTGGAAAACAAAAGAACTAAAAACTGAAAAAGAAATTATCAATGGATATCATCACGATTTGATAAAACTAAAAAATGGAAATTATTTAGTATTGTGTAAGGTTGTGGAATTTAATAATCCATCTTTTAGAAAAAATTTAGACGAAGCAATAGTTGAATTAGATGCTCAGAATAATATAGTTTGGTTATGGAAAGAGTGTGTTGAGATAAGTGATACCTCACATATAAAGAAAACACATTTAAATTCTATTTTTTTAAATGAAGACAGGGATAAGTTATTTGTAAGCGCTAGAGATATAAATACAATTTTTCGAATTGATAGAAAAACTTCTAGCATTGAATCATGCATTGGCACCTTGTTAAATGCATTGGCCGAACATTATCCTCAAAAAATATTTTACGGGCAGCATGCAGCGCAATTGCTTGATAATGGCAATATTTTATTGTTTAACAATAACACCAGGTTAGGAAAAAATAACACAACTAGTGTTATAGAAATTAATCAGCCAAATCAAAGAAATAAAGTTGTAAATGATGCATTTATATATTTGTATGAATTTGAAAATTCTGAGGAGAATTATTGCGCAAAAGGAGGGGATGTGAATAAGTTAGAAAATGGAAATTATTTGATTAGTTCGAGTGCAAACAATAGAAATTTTGAAATATCTCCTTCCAGAAAAATTGTTTGGCAATGTCGTCCTGAGAAATTAGATACTGTGAATAGAAGATGGGTGCCTGCTGGAAGCTATAGAATTAATTATGTAAAAAATTTATATCCGTTTTATTATACAGTGGAATTTATTTACTCAAAAAATAAAACTGTAGGTTTTAAAATTGTAAATAAAGGTTTTAAAGAAGCAGAATATACAGTGGTTTTTAAAAGTAAAGCTGGAGATGTCATAATACAATTTGAACAGCAGGTTGATGGCAATCAAACCTTTTATATGACTTTTGATTCAGATATTAAGTCTGGAACTAGTATTACAATTTCCCCAAAGAATATTATCAATAGTGATAAAACAATTATATTACATTAAGCAACACTTATTTAAGATTCCTATTATTAAATAGTATTGTTGTTTTTGGATTTATTATTTCGTTAATTTTACTCTACATTGTTGTTAATTTTTAATATGAAACTATTTATTTCTATACTTTGTTTTTTTGTGTTTATAATATCATGTTCTGAACATACAGTTGTAAAAAGTTCGTATGAAAAAACAGATAGTATTAAACCCGCTTTAGAAATCTATATGGTAGCCGACACAGCATTATTGCCAGATGATGATTGGGGAAACATGGTTAAATATGGCATGCGGTTGATTAATAAAACAGCTTATTATATAGGCCCTAAAGGCGTGGTTAGTGAGAATTTAGGAAATAGGATGAATTGTACTAATTGCCATTTAGATAACGGAACTAAACCATATGGTTTAAATTTTTTTAACTCACATAAAACATATCCGCAATATAGAGCAAGAGAAAACAAAATTTTATCTATGGCAGATAGAGTTAATAATTGTATAGAAAGGCCACATAGCGGAAAGGCTTTGGCTTTAGATTCAAAAGAGATGATTGCAATAATCTCCTACATTAAATGGGTAGGTGAGTTTTATGACCTATCAAAACATGAAGGATATGGGTTAAAGAAAATTCAATATGCTAATTTAAAAGCTGACCCTAAGAATGGAGAGACAGTTTATGTAAAACATTGTGCTACTTGTCATCAAACAAATGGTGAAGGGCTAATGAATGCAGAGAATACAACATATATTAATCCCCCACTTTGGGGTAAAAAAAGCTATCAAGAAGCATCTAGTATGCATCGTGTTCTTAAAGCCGCTAGTTTTATAAAGTACAATATGCCAAATAAAATAACTTGGCAAAAACCTACCTTAACGGATCAAGAAGCCTTAGATGTTGCGGCATTTATTAATGATGGAAGAATTCATGAACGACCAAAAGCAGACGGAGGTATTTCTTATGAAAATATTAATACAAAGCCTGTAGATTATTTTAAAGGACCCTATCTGGATTCTTTTTCTGAAGAACAACATGCTTTTGGTCCTTGGGATGAAATTGAAAACTATTATAAAGAAAAAGGATTGAAGATTCATTAGTAAAATCCTTCATTTTAGGGCATAAAAAAAGGGTAAGCTACTTTCATCGCACCGCTCAACCATCTACCCTTGCTATGTTCCCATCCTGGGGGATTTGACAGGAGCTGGTCGTGAAAGACTTACCCGGCGCAAAATTACCAAAATTATTCCATTATTTACATAATTTTGATAAAAATTATATCTTAGCTATATTTAGGCTTTCATTAACCATACTCTATGAACATTTCAGTTGTCATCCCTTTATTTAACGAAGAAGAATCTTTGCCTGAACTTCACGACTGGATTAAGCGTGTGATGGATGAAAACAAGTTCACCTACGAAATTTTATTTGTAGATGATGGAAGCAAAGATAAATCATGGCAAGTAATCGAATCTTTAGCGGCTAAGAATCATTGTGTAAAAGCAATTAAATTTCGTCGTAATTATGGTAAATCACCTGGTTTACATGTGGGTTTTGAAGCTGCACAAGGCGATGTAGTAATAACAATGGATGCTGATTTACAAGACTCTCCAGATGAAATTCCTGAATTATATAAGATGATTACTACAGGAAATTATGATTTGGTGAGTGGTTGGAAACAAAAACGTTTTGATAATACATTAACTAAAAATATTCCTTCTAAATTATATAACTGGACTAATAGAAAAATATCAGGCATTAAATTACATGATATGAATTGCGGTTTAAAAGCCTATAAAAAAGAGGTTGTAAAAAGTATTGAAATTTACGGAGAGATGCACCGCTTTATTCCTGTATTAGCTAAAAACGCTGGATTTTATAATATTGGAGAAAAGGTAGTTCAACATCAAGCACGTAAATATGGAGTTAGTAAATTTGGGTGGGAGCGATTTATTAATGGTTTCTTAGATTTATTAACGATTACTTTTTTATCTAAATTCGGAAAACGCCCCATGCATTTTTTTGGTTTAATAGGAACTTTAATGTTTGTAGTTGGTTTTTGCGCAACGGTTTATTTAGGTATAGATAAATTATACCATGCATTTATTATTCATGTGCCTGCTCGTTTATTAACTCAGCGCCCTTCTTTTTATATTGCTTTAACATCTATGGTTTTAGGAACAATGTTGTTTTTAGCAGGGTTTATTGGAGAGTTAATTTTAAGAAACTCTCCTGATAGAAATAACTATTTGCTAGAGAAAAAAATCAATCTTTAGTTTATATTTTCATGCAAGAAGAACAACCCAAGAGAAAGCCTCGAACTCCTCTCTCTTCCGAAGAGTTGTTTTATGTAAAAGAAATTAAAAAGTTAAAAGAACTAAAACGTATTGCTGATTTTAAGGCCACTACATTTTATAAAGTATTTAATCGTGCAAATATAGTTTTAGCAGGTTTTTTGTCGTATTGCGTTTTAAGTGTTTTAATTTGTTGCTATTGGGAATCTAACACTATTTCTAAAGTGCTTTGTTCTTATGGAGATTACAGTACAATAAATAATAAACGCACCATTGATGAAATTGAAATAGCAACTTCTACTGGAGAATCTTTAACTATTAAAACAGATGAGTTGTTTCAAATTCCTCAAGAAAATGAAACTTTTTATATAGGTAGAGATTTTATTTTTGGAAAAATTATTAAAGCGAAATTAGCATTTGATGATAGGGCGTTTTGGCAGATCTACACCTATCCAGCTTTCACTGTAACTATATTTGCTTTATGTATGGGCTTTTTTGTTTATAAAGTCAATAAACATTTAAGTATCAACGGACTGTTAACCGTGTTTGGATTATTTGTATTAGCAAGTTTATATTTTATACTAATATAGAAGATTTTATTCGAATCAAATTTCTGATTCTAATTGATAAAGCAATTGCTACAAATCCTAATCCAATACTTAATGCCAACCACACACCATATACTTTGTATCCTAATGTAAATGCAAATACATAACACAAAGGCAAAGCAATAATCCAATAGCCAATAAAGGCAATGTAGGTTGGGTATTTGTAATCTTCTAAACCTCTTAAGGCACCAATGGCAACTACTTGTGTGCCATCAAACAATTGAAATAAAGCGGCAAATAGGAGTAGTTTAGAGGCAATTAAAATGATTTCAGAATCATTACTAAATACGGCTGGTAAAATGGTATTAAAGCTTATAAATACTAATGCCATAAATCCCATCGTCACAATCACAGATTTATAAGAGGTTTTAATGGCTAATTTTAAATTTACTAAATCATCCTTTGCATAAAAATTCCCCACTCTAATAGTGGTAGCGCTTCCAATGCCACTAGCAAACATATAAGTAAAAGCGGCTAAACTTAGAGCAATTCCATGTGCATCAATTTGTTCTTTTCCAAACACGCCAGCTAACAAACCGGCAATTGCAAAGGCAGCTACTTCAAAGGTAAATTGTAAGGCAGAGGCTAAGCCGTCTTTTAGTAAAGGCCAAAAATGTTGTGCATTTATTTTTGCCTCCTTGTAATATTTAGCAAATGAATTAACTGTAGGGTTTTTAAATACAAAAATTAAAAATCCAATTCCCATAAAAACACGAGCAATAAATGTTGCCCAGCAAGAGCCCATATAGCCTAACTCAGGCAATCCTGCTTTACCATAAATCAATAAATAATTTAAAATAATGTTTAATAGATTACCTATAACACTGATATACATAGCAGCTTTGGTATTGCTTAATCCTTCTGTATATTGTTTGCAAACAAAAAATAGGGCTACAGGAATAATAGAAAAAATCAAGACGTCAAAAAAAGGAATAGCTAATTTTACCACATCTTCAGGCTGTTGCATATGTCCTAATAAGGGGGAAGAAAAAAATAAAATAATAAATAATGCAACTGCCACCAACATATTAATGAATAGTGAGTTTTTAAATAAAGAGGCTTTTTCTTTTTCATTTTGATTAACGTGGGCATCCGTAATAGCTGGGGTTAGAACATAACTCATGCCTATACTAAATACTAACAAAATAATATATAAATTATTAGATAATATCCCCGCTGCTTGCTCGGTATTTCCTAGTCTCCCTAAAAATATATTATCCACCATGCCTGTGATAATATGCCCAATTTGTGTCAAAATCAAGGGGATTGATAATGAAACAGTTTCCTTTAGATGATTATGTTGGAGAGAGGTTTTCAATTGGGCAGCAAATCTACTGATTTAATTGAAATTAAATTTAAAGGAGTTTGATCCAATATTTTTAAATTTGATACATATTTATATCGAAAATGGAAGAAATATACAAGTCTGTTAGCTATTCGCAAACAACACTTACCGAATTAATGATTCCCTCTTATGCAAATTTTGGAGGAAAAATTCATGGAGGTATTTTATTATCCTTAATGGATAAGGTTGCCTATGCCTGCGCGTCTAAACATGCAGGTAATTATTGCGTAACTGTTTCTGTGGATAATGTAGATTTTTTGCAGCCAGTTGATGTTGGAGAAATGGTTTCGATGTTTGCTTCTGTCAATTATGTTGGAAATTCGTCTCTGGTTATTGGAATTAAGGTAATAGCTGAAGATTTTAAAATTGGAACGGTCAAACATACGAATACCTCTTATTTTACAATGGTAGCAAAGGATGATAACGGACATGTCATTCAAGTTCCTGGATTAATTCTCGAATACAGGGATGATGCGCGACGTTTTTTAGAAGCGATTAAACGAAAAGAATTAAAAAACACCTACAAAAAAGAGCTGGATAATGCTAAAACACTGCTTGAAGTAGATTCAAATAAACATCTTTTTTCAAAAGAGCGTTGTAAAATAGTGTTTTAAGGGCTATTAAATCTGCTTTATTTATAGGCTATATTTTAGTAATGCCCTATTTTCCTCATAAAATTGTTATTATATTTGTGTTTTTACAAAACCTTCGTGATGCAACGTGTTACTTTAAAAGATAAAACTTTTGTCCCATATATTACTTCTGATAAAATTTCAGCAAGCGTAAAACAATTGGCTCAAAAAATTAATGCCGATTTGGCAAATGATATGCCCTTGTTTTTAGTGGTATTAAATGGCTCGTTTATGTTTGCTGCCGATTTATTAAAAGAAGTAACTATTCCTTGCGAAATTTCTTTTATTAAACTAGCTTCTTATCACGGAACTAGCAGTACAGGAACCGTTACTGAGATGATTGGATTAACAGAAGAAATTAAAGGAAGAACAGTAGTTGTTGTTGAAGATATTGTGGATACTGGAGTAACCCTAGAAAAACTAGTAGCACTTTTAACTAAAAAAGAAGTTAAGCAAATTAAAGTCGCTTCATTTTTATTGAAGCCTGAGGCTTACAAAAAAGATATTCCAGTGGATTATGTAGGAATGGAAATACCTAACGACTTTGTTGTAGGCTATGGTTTAGATTATGATGGATTGGGAAGAAACATGAAAGAAATTTATGTTTTAGATAAATAGAATATTAATATTCAAAAAATAATAAAAAATAAAAACATCAACTATGAGCAACATGTTAAACATCGTTTTATTTGGACCTCCAGGTGCTGGTAAAGGCACTCAATCTGAGAAGTTAATTGCAAAATATGGCCTAGTACATTTGTCTACTGGCGATATTTTACGTAGCGAAATTGCAAGAGGAACAGCTCTTGGAATGGAAGCAAAACAAATTATGGATCGTGGTGATTTAGTAAGTGATGATATTGTGATTGGAATGATTGAATCAAAATTAGATGCAAATCCAAATGCAAATGGTTTTATTTTTGATGGTTTTCCACGCACACAAGCTCAAGCAGTGGCATTAGATGACTTGTTGCAAAAAAAGGGAACTGCTATTAGTGCTATGTTAGCATTAGAAGTAGATAACGAAGAATTAGTTAAACGTTTATTATTGCGTGGTAAAGATTCGGGTAGACCTGATGATGCAAACGAGGAAATTATTAGAAATCGTGTAAATGAATACAATAACAAAACCTTGCCTTTAAAAAAATATTATTCGGAGCAAGCTAAATTTCATTCTATCCATGGAATTGGCTCTATCGAGTCTATCTTTAATCAATTAACAGAGCGTATTGTTTTTGTAACAGCTGAAATTGAATTAACGATGTTAGAAAATGATATCGAGCATTTAGATTTAACAATCAATGATTTTGAAGTAGCAACTGAAATTTCGGATGAATTAAAAAAAGATATTGAAGAAGTAAGAAGCGCTGATCCAGTTAAAAAAACAGTGGTTGCTCCAGTTAAGAAAATAGTAGCTGCTAAACCAGTAGAGAAGAAGGTTGCTGCTAAGCCTATTGCTAAAAAAACAGTAGCTAAAGCTGCGGCAAAAAAAGCTATTAAGAAAACGGTTGCTAAAAAAGCTGCTCCGAAAAAAGTTTCTAAAACAGTAAAAAAAGCTGTTGCTAAGAAGGTTGCGGCTAAAAAAATAGTTAAAAAAACTGCTGCTAAGAAAAAGGTTGTGGCAAAAAAGGTCGCTCCCAAAAAAGCACTAAAGAAAGTTGCAGCTAAGAAAGTGGTAAAGAAAGCAACTATTAAAAAAGTTGCACCAAAGAAAATAGTAAAAAAAGCTGTTAAAAAAGCAGTGAAAAAAGTGGCTGCAAAAAAAGTAGCTAAAAAGATTGCTGCTAAAAAACCAGTAGCAAAAAAAGTAATTAAAAAATCTGCTCCTAAAAAAGTGGTGAAAAAAGTTGCCCCTAAAAAGGCAATTAAAAAAGCAGTTAAGAAGAAAAAATAAAATTGATTTTTTAAGTAAGATTTAGAACATTAAGTGTTTAAATCTTACTTCTTAAGTTTTAAACCTATTGAAGTGGATACTAATTTTGTTGATTACGTAAGGATTTGTTGCCGAAGTGGCAAAGGTGGTAAAGGCTCTACGCATTTACACCGTGATAAGCTAACGGCTTTTGGTGGGCCAGATGGAGGTGATGGTGGTCGTGGTGGACATATTATTTTACGTGGTAATAAACAATTTTGGACATTAATCCATTTAAAATACCGTAAACATATTATTGCTAAACAAGGTGGTGATGGTGGTTCTTCTCACAAATCTGGTAAAGAGGGTGATGATGAAATTTTAGATGTTCCATTAGGAACCATTGCTCGTGATTTAGAAACTGGCGAATTTATTTGTGAGATTACCGAAGAAGGACAAGAAATTGTTTTATTACCAGGTGGAATGGGAGGAAGAGGAAATGCACATTTTAAATCTCCAACCAATCAAACACCCCGTTACTCTCAACCAGGCGAAGAAGGAAAAGAAGAGTGGAAAATTTTAGAATTAAAAGTATTAGCAGATGTTGGTTTGGTTGGTTTTCCTAATGCAGGTAAATCTACTTTGTTATCCGTTGTTTCTGCGGCTAAACCCGAAATTGCAAATTATCCATTTACAACTCTAGTCCCTAATTTAGGAATTGTACCATATCGCGATTACAAAAGTTTCGTTATGGCTGATATTCCTGGAATTATTGAAGGAGCAAGCGAAGGTAAAGGCTTAGGTGTTCGTTTCTTACGCCACATCGAGCGTAACTCCACTTTATTATTTATGGTGAGTTGCCAAAGTGATAATATTTATGAAGAGTATAAAATCCTTTTAAACGAATTAAAACAATACAATCCTGAGTTAGCAGATAAGCAACGTATTTTAGCCATTACTAAATGTGATACGATTGACAAAGAATTAATAGATGAATTAGAAAAAGATTTAAAGAAAAGAATGAAAGGTAAATTTAAAATTCCTTACATTTTTATTTCTGCTCAATCTGGAAATAATATTCAGGAATTGAAAGATATGTTGTGGGAACAATTGAATTAATTTCTATGCATTTTATCATGGCGTCATAATCTAGAAGATTTGTCTTTAAATTGAATGATGAATGTTTTTGCCCGACAGTTGCGGGTAACTAAAATCAAATAATTTTTTGTCTACTTGCATTAAGTAAATTTGTCATTATATATAGCTCTATATATAATATTTCTATTTTTTTCAGCATAGTAAGATTTGGCAAGTTTACCTGACTGTGATTTATATAATTTTTATTGCATATTATGTAAAGCCCCTCGCATTTCCATAAGTAACTTTACAAATAATTGGTCACTCAAAAAACAACCGATTAAATAGATATAAAGTAAAAAACTATGGAAACTATAACTAAAGGATGCGATTTAACTATTTCAATAAATAATTATCATTTATCTTATGATGACGTTGGAGAAGGAGGTGTTCCAATTATTTTCTTGCACGGTTATCCATTCGATAAAACGATGTGGAAACTTCAACTTGATTTTTTAAAGTCTTCCCATCGTTTAATTTCTTGTGATATTAGAGGATTTGGAAAATCAACAGATGAAAAATCAGCATTAAGCATTGATTTATTTGCCGAAGATTTAATAGCGTTTATGGATAAATTAAGCATTGATAAAGCAGTTATTTGTGGATTATCAATGGGAGGGTTTGTCGCCTTGAATGCCCTTAATAGATTCCCGAATCGCTTTGAAGCATTGATTTTATGCGACACACAATGCATTGCTGATACGAAAGAAGTAGAAGAAAAACGCTATAAAATTATTGATGAAATAGAAATTGATGGGGCAGCTAATTTTAACGAAGGATTTATTAAAAGTGTGTTTCATAAAGATACAATAACAAACAAAAAGGAGTTGGTAGAGCAATTAAGCAGCGTTGTGTTTTCTAATTCAAAACATATTATTAAGCAAGGATTAGTAGCACTAGCCGAACGTTCAGAAACTTGTTCAACTCTAAAGAATATTGTAATTCCAACATTAATTATTTGTGGTAGAGAAGATGAAGTAACTCCGCTTGCTCAATCTGAATTTATGAATGAAGGGATTAAAGGATCAATTCTTCGCGTTATTGATAATGCAGGTCATGTATCTAATTTGGAACATCCAGAAGAATTTAATAAATATCTTCTCGAGTTCTTAACTACTTTAAGTAGCGTTGATAGAAAGTGTAATAAGGCAGTTTAAAAAGCGCAGGAAGATTAAGCCTTGGATTGAATTATAGTTTTGAAAAGAGGGAGAAGTAGCATTATTAACTAATATTTTAAGCTATCATTCACTGTTGTTCTACAACTTATAAATATTGTATCGTAATGAATGTCAAAAAGACCATTTCCATATAGGTATGATTTTAAGTAGTTTTTTTCGTCGCCTTTTAAACTTGTAATATTTAAATTTGTATTATTTGAATAAAGAGAACGTCTGTAAATTAATGTTCCATTTGAATTTGTTATATCGATTCTAATTGAATCAAAATTTGTCGAAGTTTGATTACTGATTACTCTATTAAAAACAACGGGACAAGATATTATAAAATCATGTTGAACATTTTTTCCGACGGTTATAAAATGGTCTATATCATGATTCAAACTATTCTGTTCTTCTATATTTAATTGAAGTCTCGCTTGATAGCCAGTATTCTTGCTTTTAGCTGTGATTTTATAATACCCGTTTCCATCAACCACGCAATTACCTAGTTCATCGTAATAACCATAACTTTGATCTACGACTAATCTCACAGATGCATTGTTATATGGATTAAAATGATTGCCTGTTCTTTCATCAACTAAATAACCTTCCACAGATATTTCTTCTTTTTTACAAGAAAAAAATGTAAGAACAGATAATATTAAAATCAATATTTTTTTCATGATTTAACTATTAACGAATCTATTTTAAAAACTACTTAGCCAATTCAACCGTCATTCCAAAATCCATTATTAATGGTAATGGGTTGGTGCGCATCCCTTGCTCAAAAGTAAAAGTGTATTTGCCAGTTTGAGGAAAAATTAAATTTTGTTTCAATGGAATTTTATTATCCCATAAATCACCAGCACCATCTCCTTGCCACTCGCCTTTTTTGTTAGCTAAAATACATTCCAAAGTGTCCACACTTGTTTTTCCATCAGGGTAGGTAGTCGTTAAAAACACAAATAAGTTACTGTAAGGATATGAATCGGCATGGCGCACATTTAAAAATACATTATGATATGGTTTATTATCTTTAATGTCAACCTCAAATTTTAATTTATTTTCTATTTTCCAACCTTCTTCTGGCAGTTTTGTGTACTCGCTAAATACTATATTTTTATTACATGATGTAAATACCACGCTCAATACAATCATACAAACCGTTAGTAGGCTTATCTTATTCTTTAGGAGGATTATCATTTTTAGGTTTTGGTTTATGGTTGTGAACCGGTTTTTTGTGATTTGGGTTATGCAGTTTATTCTGATTAGGATTGTTTGGTTTATTCCCAGTGTTATCTCCTGCTGCAGAATTTTGCGGTTTAGGCCCTTGGTTTGGGTTTTTAGGTTTATGATTGTGAACTGGTTTTTTAGGAGCGGTACCAGCCGAATTGTCGGCTGAGCCTGACGAAGCCTGATTAGGATTAGCCGGCTTATTTTGATTAGGGTTTGGTTTATTGTTATGCTGTGGCTTATGTTGCTGAATAGGTCTTTCTTTATTAGGCGTTCCTTCTGCCGTATTCTTAACATCTGAACCTGCCGAAGCTGGTTTACGATTATTGTTGTTGTGTTTTGGTTTGTTATTTTTCTTTTTCAAACTATCAAAACGTGTTAACGAATCTTGTCCTACTACATTTTCATAATCAGGTTGTTTGACTACTTCTAATTCTTTGTATTGTTTTGGTTCTAATAAATCAGCAGGCTTAATATTATCTGCATTTAATTTAAAAATCTCTTTTGTACGAGCAATAGATAATGGAACAAATACATCTGGTTCGCTCGTATAGCTCCACCAAATGATACGTTTAAAAATATCCGTTTTTTGATGAAAGGCAAAACCTTTTTCAGTAGCTAATCTTCTATTATCAATTTCAGGAAATTCTTTTAAGGCATCTTGATAACTGTCTAACTCATAGTTTAAACAACATTTTAATTTACCACATTGTCCCGCTAACTTTAATGGATTTAAAGATAATTGTTGGTAACGAGCAGCAGAGGTTGAAACAGTTCTAAAATCATTTAACCATGTAGAACAGCAAAGTTCTCTTCCGCATGAGCCAATTGCACCTAATCGCGCTGCTTCTTGTCGTGCACCAATTTGACGCATTTCAATTCGCACTTTAAACTCATCAGCCATTACTTTAATTAATTCTCTAAAGTCAACTCGGCCATCAGCGGTATAATAAAAAATAGCCTTGCTTTTATCTCCTTGAAACTCCACATCACTAATTTTCATCTGTAAACCTAATTTTAAAGCCAATGTTCTGGATTTAAACATGGTTTCCACTTCTAAAGCTTGAGCTTCTTTCCATTTATCAATGTCTTGTTGCTTTGCTTTGCGATATATTTTTTTAATCTCTTCGCTATTGTAATTAACGTTTTTCTTCTTTAATTGAAGACGTACTAATTCACCAGTGATAGAAACCACACCAATATCATGTCCAGGAGAAGACTCCGTAGCAACAATATCTCCAACATTCAATGTTAAATTATTAACGTTGCGGTAAAATTCTTTACGTGAATTTTTAAATCTAATCTCTACTACATCACAGGGAGTTTGACCTTCAGGTAAACGCATGTTTCCTAACCAGTCAAATACGTTTAATTTATTGCATCCGCCGCCAGTTCCACACGAACCGTTGTTGTTACATCCTGCGGGGATTCCGCTATTTTTATCTTGCCCAGTTGAGCAACTACCACATGCCATATTTATATATATTTAGATGTATTTCTTCCGCTAAGACTTCAATTGTCACTTCGAGCGTAGTTGAGAAGCAAATACTGAACATTAAAATAACTCTAAAAAAGAGTTGCATAAATATACTTATAAATTTTAAATCAATTTTTTGTCCATTTAATTTTTATAAACGACTAATGTTTTATATTTAAGCTCTTTAGTTTTAAAATTTATGATAGCATTAATTACAGGCGCAACCTCAGGCATTGGAAAATCAACAGCAATCGAATTTGCAAAGCACGGATATGATTTAATCATTACGGGCCGAAGAAAAGAACGATTAAAGGAGTTAAAAGCCTCTTTAGTAAAAGAGTATTCGGTAAAAATACTGGATTTATGTTTTGATGTACGAGATGAAAAACAAGTGGAGACTGCTATCACTTCTATTCCTTTGGAGTTTAAAAAAATAGATGTATTAGTTAATAATGCTGGTTTAGCCGCAGGTTTATCAGCCATTCAAGACGGTAAATTAGCACATTGGGAACAAATGATTGACACTAATATCAAAGGTTTGTTATATGTAACGAAGCATGTATCTAAAATTTTAATTGAAAACAAAAATGGAGGCCATATTATTAATCTTGGCTCTATTGCAGGTAAAGAAGTGTATGCAAATGGAAATGTATATTGTGCTACCAAACATGCGGTTGATGCTTTAAACAAAGGAATGCGCATTGATTTATTACCTCATGGCATTAAGGTTTCTTCTGTAAATCCAGGAATGGTAGAAACAGAATTTAGTATAGTGCGTTTTGATGGCGACGAAGAAAGAGCAAAAAAAGTGTACGAAAATATTCAGCCATTAAAGCCCGAAGATATTGCCGAAACCATTTATTGGATGGCATCTCGCCCAGCTCATGTGAACATTAATGATGTGATTATTATGCCTACTATTCAGGCAAATGCTACAACTGTTTTGAGGTAATTTTTTATTGTCACTCTGAGCGGAGTCGAAGAGGGATAATTGAAATTACTTTTTCTCAATCCACTTAGTAATTTTAGAAGAAAGAGGACTTTTAAACGACATAACATAGTCTGCCAAAAAACCATTTTCATCAATCATATATTTTTGAAAATTCCATTTTACAGAGCTGCTCATAACGCCATTTTGTTCTTTTCTGGTAAGCCATTTATAAATGTCACACATGCTATCGCCTTTTACATTTACTTTTTCCATCATTAAAAAAGTAACCCCATAGTTTTTGGTGCAAAAATCATGTATTTCATCGCTATTTCCAGGTTCCTGTCCGCCAAACTGATTGCATGGAAATCCTATAATAGTAAAATTTTGATCTTTATACTTTTGGTATAACTCTTCTAATTCTTTGTATTGAGGAGTAAAACCGCACTTACTAGCAGTGTTTACAATTAATATTTTTTTGCCCTTTAATTCATTGAAATCAAAATCTGTACCTTCAAGGGTTTTAGCTTTAAATTGATGGATAGACGACGTTGGTTTACCCTTTTTACTGATAAAAGCATAAATAAAAATAGCAGATGCAATTAAAAAAAGGACTAAAAATAGTTTATTCATGGTAGGGAATTAATTATTAAATAAATTGGATTTACATTGAATAAACATTATGTTTGATATTCTATATAAACCATTTTATAATGAAAAAGTTTAATTTATTATTTATTCTATTAGTTACAGTAATTTTTGCTCAGGCGCAAACTATCTTTATTACTGAACAAAATTACCAAAATTTAAAAGCAAGCGGAAAGTTAATTTCTAACGCTAATTACAAATTCATAAATGGACCCAATAGTTCACTTCAGACAATAAATAATCAAGCTCCAATTAATCCTAGTGTTAGTATGCAGTCAGCAAAAACATCTACCACTGGCGCATGTCAGTGTATGGTACCAATTGACCCGACTTTTACTATTGTCCCAATTACTTCAGGTATAGCACCCCAATATCGAAATGATGATGGATCCACCGCTTTAATTCCTTTAGGCTTTAACTTTTGTTTTTATGGAACAACTTATACTTCTTGTTATATTAACAATAATGGGAATATTTCATTTGGCAGTCCATATTCAACATTTAGTTCAAATCCTTTTCCAGATCCAGGTTTTGTTATGGTTGCACCATTTTGGGGTGATGTTGATACAAGAAATACTGCAAGTGGGTTGCCATATTTCAAAAAAACAGCCACTTCTTTAATTGTAAAATGGAGTAATGTAGGTTATTATAGTAGTATGGCTGATAAATTGAACGATTTTCAGTTAATTATTACAGATGGCACAGATCCAATTTTGCCAAATGGAAATAACGTAGCCTTTTGTTATGGTGATATGCAATGGACAACTGGTTCTGCTTCTGGTGGAACTGGTGGATTTGGCGGAACACCTTCTACAGTGGGAGTAAATAAAGGAGATGGTACTAATTTCATTCAACTCGGACGTTTTGATCAAGCTGGTGGCTCTTATGATGGACCTTATGGTTTAAATGATGGAGTCTCTTTTTTAGACAATAAATCTTATTTCTTTAATACTTGCGGTACTAATAACAATTTACCTCCAATTATTCAAGATGCAACAGGTGGAGGTTCTGCTTGTGGAGATACCATCAGAATTTGCGCCTTAGGAGATACTCTAGTTTATACAACTACTTTTTTAGCACCAGAAAGCACACAATCTATATCAATTAATGGTAGCGCTCCATCTTTAGGTGGAAGCTTTCAACCGTTGGGAGTTACCGCAAGTGCAGGAGGTACTACAACCTATGCTTGGATGGTGGTTGCTAGCCCTTCAGTAACCGGAGTTCATACCGTTGTGATTACAGGAACAGATAATGGAACACCTCCATTATCGTCATCTGCTACTTATTTTATTAAGATAGAAAACTTAGTCGTTCCTCAGCCAACATTAGCCACTTCACCAGCAGGTACTGTTTGTGCTACACCTGGCGCCACTTTAACTTTAACAAACTGTGCTGCATATGATAACGTTTATTGGAGTAATGGAGCAAGTGGTTGTTCCACTACAGCCAATTCAACAGGCGTGTATTATGTTACAGTTAAAAAAACAGGTTGCTTCAAATCATCTTCAGATACCATTCAGGTATTCCCAAATCCAGTTCCTGTAGTATTTGGCCCGTTAAATTACTGCTCACCAGCTACTAGCACTACTTTATCATTAAATGCACCTTTAGCAGGCATGCCTGCTTATGCAACGTATACTTGGGCAACACCAGCTATAAATACACCAACAGCAGATCTTACAAGTGGTGTAAAAACAGTAACAGTAACGGATGTAAACGGATGCACAGGTTCAACGACATTTACAATTTCTACAGCCTCTCCAACCGTTGGCATTACATCTAATCCTGTATCTATTTGTGGCGCAGGCACATCAACATTAACAGCTTCTATTTCTGGAGCAACAAGTTATAGTTGGTCAAATGGAGGCACAGCTCAAACCACGACGGTAAATGTTGGCGGGGTTTATTCTGTGACAGTGGATGCAAACAACTGTATAGCAACTCAAACTATAAACGTAAATATTAATCCTACTCCTACAGTTGTGATTCCAACTTCTGTTGGCATGTGCTCTGGTTCGTCCGCAACGGTTGGTGTTACATCATTTTCTCCAACAGGAGCATATACATATACTTGGAGTAATGGTTCTAATGCTAGTTCGTTAACAATTACAAGTCCAACAGTTCTTACGCTTCAAGTCACAAATAATGCGTCTGGATGTGTGAGTATTATATCTAATTCATGTACGGTTGTAGCGGCTGCTAATCCAACAGTAACTATGTCGAGCGCGCCAATTGTATTCTGTAATGGATTTAATGCAACATTAACACCAACAGTAACTGGTGGTACACCAGCATATTCTTATAGTTGGACTCCTTCTTCTTTAGGAACTGCAACAACAGCTACTACTACTAATCAAGGAATTTACATAGTTTTAGTAACGGATCAAAATTTATGTACTGGAACTACAACTGTAGCAACTATTAAATCTAGCCCTTCTGTATCAGTATCTTCACCAGATTATACAATTTGTCCTAGCGAATGCTCTGAGATTACGGCAATAGCTTCATCTTCATTTACTCCTTTTACATATAGCTGGTCAAATAGTGCAGCGTTTGTTGGAGATTCAACATTAGCTTGTAATTCGGGGGTTGTTACAGTAACAATGACTGATGCGCAAGGATGTATTGCTGTTAGCACTGCTACAGTTGTTGATGATATTATTCCTGTAGCAAGTTTCACGGCAACGCCTGCATCTCCAGTTACTCCAGGACAATTAATAAACTTCACTAGCACTTCTACAGTTTCTTCAGGTTCTATTACCGCCACGGTTTGGACTTTTGGAGATGGAAATGGCGCAAGTGGTAACCCTGTAAATCATGCTTATGGAACGGCAGGAACTTTCCCTGTTGTTTTAATAGTAACTGGTTCAAATGGATGTATGGATACGGCAGTAGTAAATTATGTGGTTGATGCTCTTATTGAGGTGCCAAATGTATTTACCCCTAATGGTGACAACGCGAACGATTTTTTAAAGTTTAAAAATTTAGAAGTGTTTGGAAGCAACAACTTAACAATTTTTAACCGTTGGGGTAAAAAGATTTTTGAACAGGATAATTATAAGAATGATTGGAATGGCGGTGGATTCAATGATGGTACGTATTTCTTTATTTTAAGTGTTCCTGAAGCAACACCAAATACCTATAAAGGCTATATTCAATTAATGCGATAAAATTGTGATTTTCAGTTATAGAGCGTAAATTTGAGCTCTCATGAATAGCCAATTATTATCTCAATTAATTAAGAAAGAATTTTCACTAGAATTTCGGCAGAAGTCAACTCTTGCAGGAATTTTAGTTTATATCGTGGCTACAGTATTTATTTCGGCATTATCTTTTAAAAAAATCATACACCCAACAGTTTGGAATGCATTATTTTGGACCATTTTCATGTTTATATCGGTTAATGTTTCTAGCAAAAGTTTTATGCAAGAAACTAAAGGCAAGGGATTATATAATTACTTATACTATCATCCTCGCCAATTTATTTTAAGCAAAACCATATATAATATGATTTTAATGGCAGTGTTAAGCTTATTGACATTTTTCTTTTATTCTTGGTTTGTTGGCAGTATGGTGCAAGATATGGGAATGTTTTTGTTGGCCCTTGTTTTTAGCTCCTCTGCATTTTCAGGCATATTAAGTTTAATGAGTGCTATTGCTTCAAAAGCTAATAATAACATTAGTTTAATGGCTATTCTAAGTTTTCCAGTGTTAATGCCATTGTTGTTAGTTTCTGTAAAATTGAGTAAACACGCTATTGATGGTTTAGCATGGAGTGTGAGTTATAAATATCTATTAATTCTTATAATGCTAAATTTTGTGGTAGTTGCTTTGGCAACGCTATTATTTAATTACCTTTGGAAAGAATAAAATTGATATGATAAAATGGTGGAAAATACTCTCGGTTCTTTTAATTCTTTACACTTTAGTGTGGGGAATGTTAGGGCCTGTACCTCATTTAAATATTTTGCACGAAACCATTCGTAATTTATTTTATCATGTGCCAATTTGGTTTGCTATGTTGTTTCAAATGGGATATTCCGTAGTGTATGCTATAAAACAATTGTCTAAAAACGATTTACAATCAGATATTATCAGTAATCAAGCTGCCCAAACAGGATTATTTTTTGCTTTACCAGGGTTACTAACTGGTTGTATGTGGGCTAAGTTTACCTGGGGTACTTGGTGGACTTTTCAAGATCCAAAATTAAATGGAGTTGCTATAGCGGTATTAATTTACTTAGCTTATTTTATTTTAAGAAGTTCGATAGATGATGAACAAAAGCGAGCGCGTATAGCAGCAGTATATAATGTTTTTGCTTTTGTGATGATGTTTGTGTTCATTATGATTTTACCAAGATTAACAGATTCATTACATCCTGGAAATGGAGGAAATCCTGCTTTTGGAAAATATGATTTAGATAGCAATATGCGATTAGTATTTTATCCAGCGGTAATTGGTTGGGTATTATTAAGCCTTTGGATTTTGGATGTAAAAAAACGATTAGCCATTTTAACACATAAACAAAATGAACAATAGAATAGTAATGTTTTTAGCAAGTTTATTAATTCCATTTTTAGGAAAAGCTCAGGAAGTGGCAGGACCAGAAATGGCAGACACCTTTAGAAGTGAAGGAAAAATTTATGTAGTGATAACCGTAATCTCAATCATTTTTATGTGTTTGATTGGATATTTGGTTTATATCGACATGAAATTAAGAAAACTAGAAAATAAAAAATAAAATTCTCTGCATTCATAGTGCGACAGCTCTGCGATCTTTGCAGTTAACACAAAATAAATACAATGAAAAAGATTCACATATTAGGAATAGTAGTTATTGCAGTTGCAATAGGTGTTATTTTCACATCACTTCAAAGTAGTTCAACTTATTCTGATTTTGCAGAAGCATCCGCAAATCCAGATACAGAATATCATGTGGTTGGTAAATTAAACAAAACAGTTCCGGTGCAGTACGATCCAAAAATAAATGCCGATGAATGTTCATTTATGATGTTGGATAATAAAGGAATTGAAAAAAGAGTAGTACTTCATAAAAGTGTTCCGCAAGATTTTCAAAAATCTGAACAAATTGTATTAATAGGAAAAATGCAGGGGGATGAATTTCATGCAAACGAAATTTTAATGAAATGCCCAAGTAAATACAACGACGGAAAACCACAAGTTTAATTTTAATACTACTAACTCGCTACTCATTGAAGAATATTAATTACATCGGAGAACATTTATTAATAGGAAACATTGGTCATGCATTTATTGTATTGTCAATGGTTGCGGCCTTAGTTTCGGTTGTTAGTTATTATTTTTATTCAAAAGAGCAATTAACCTCCGATTGGAAAAAAATTGCCAACTATAGTTTTACTATTCATTCTATTTCTGTTATTGGTATTGCTGCAACTTTATTTTTTATGTTGTTTAACCATTACTATGAATATTCATACGTATGGCAACACAGTAATAATGAAATGCCTTTGGAATATATCATGTCTTGTTTTTGGGAAGGACAAGAAGGTAGTTTTTTATTATGGTCGTTTTGGAATGTAGTATTAGGAAATATTTTACGTAAAACAATTGATGCTAAATGGGAAGCGTCAACCATGGCTATTTTTGCTTTAGTGCAAGTGTTTTTAGCAAGTATGTTGTTGGGAGTTTATTTTGGCGATTATAAATTAGGGTCTAATCCATTTATTTTATTGAGAGAAAATCCACAGTTTGCTGATATGCCATTTGTGCAAATGGAAAATTATTTAGCAAAATTAGATGGCCGAGGATTAAATCCTTTATTAATGAATTATTGGATGACGATTCATCCTCCAACTTTATTTTTAGGATTTTCTTCAACATTAATTCCTTTTGTATACGCAATTGCTGGTTTATGGAAACGTGATTTTACAACTTGGCAAAAACCAGCTTTAACATGGACGTTCTTTAGTATCATGATTTTAGGCACTGGTATTTTAATGGGAGGTGCATGGGCTTATGAAGCATTGAGTTTTGGTGGTTTTTGGGCTTGGGATCCGGTAGAAAATTCTTCGTTGGTGCCTTGGTTAGTAATGGTTGGCGCTGGTCATGTGATGATTATCAATAAAAACAAAGGAGGTTCTTTATTCATGACTCACTTGTTAGCGATTGCATCCTTCTTATTAATTCTTTACTCTACATTTTTAACTCGTAGCGGTATCCTAGGAAAAAATTCAGTGCATGCATTTACTGATTTAGGGATGCAAGGACAGTTAGTGATATATGTACTTACCTTTATTTTGATTTGTGTGATTTTATTAATTCATGATAAACTCATTCGAGTATCTTATATCATGTTATCTGTATTAATGCTATTTTTCGGAATCACATTTGGGCACAAAGTAGCTCTGTTGTTAGGCTGGATGCTTATTAGTTTTGTGTTAACAATATATTCTTACATGAAATTTTTTCCGAAAGAAGAGGAAGAAGAAAGTTTGTATTCTCGAGAATTTTGGATGTTCGTGGGCTCTTTAGTGTTTTTATTATCAGCATTGGTCATTACTTATTTCACATCTATTCCCGTGATGAATAAGTTGTTTCAAGGTTGGTTATATGAAAGTGAGAAAGCTGGTATCAAAGTAGCCGATTATAATATGTGGCAAACTCCATTTGCAATTATTGCATTATTATTAGTGGCAGTAACGCAATATTTTAAATACAAAAAAACTGATCCAAAACAGTTTTTAAAACATATTTCATTGTCAGGAATTTTAGCTGTCATATTCGGTGCATCTGCGGTTATCCCTTTATACTTTTTAAAAGATTATACTACATCAAGTGCAACTGATAAATGGAATTTAATCTCATATGCTTTATTATTTATTTCAGCACTATTTGCGGTGTTCTGTAATTTAGCTTATTGGATGCGAATTTTAAAAGGAAAAATACGTCATGCAGGGGCTTCTATTGCACATATTGGATTTGCATTAATATTATTAGGCGCTTTAATTTCTACCTCTAAAAAACAAACTATTTCTCAAAACACTTCTCAAAAAAATGTAGCAAGTTTAGGCGAGAACTTTAGCGCTAAAAAAAGTTTGGTTTTAACTAAAGGCGATACATTACCAATGGGTAATTACTTAGTAGTATACACAGGTAAAGAACGTAAGGGAATCGATGTGTTTTTTCACATGGATTATTTCAAAAAAGATAAAGATGGAAAATTAGTGAAGGCTTTTGATTTAAGTCCAATGGTGCAAGATAATCCTCGAATGGGACAAGCGTCTAATCCAGATACTAAACACTTTATTGGTAGCGATATTTACACTCACATTACTTATGCTGATTTATCAGAGAATAAAGAAGTAAAAGCAGATGCTTATAAGGAACCAACAAATTTTGTTGGTCATATGCACGATACAATTTTTGCAGATAATGCCATTATTTTAATTGATAGTATTACCACTAATTTAACGGAGGAACAATATACCCAGAACGATAGTTTGTTAGTAGTAACAGCGGTTTTAAAAGCAACGGATATTAATGGTAATATTTACAGAGCAACACCTAAATATATTTTAAAAAATAACACGGTATTGCCAGATGAATTTGAATTAAAGGAATTAGGATTGAAATTTATTTTCTGGAAAATTAATCCAAACGAAGGAAGCATTGAAATTCAAATGAGTGAAAAAGTAAACAACACCAAAGAATTTGTTGTTTTAGAAGCTTACATGTTCCCGTTCATTAATGTATTGTGGTTAGGTTGTTTAGTAATGATAATCGGAACTATAGTTGCTATTATTGAAAGACGACGAGTTAATAAACTAAAAGCCCAATAAGCTTTGGCCAAGGTTTTAAACATAGTGATTATTGGTATTGGTAACGTTGCTTATCATATAGCAGATTCTTATTCTGGGGTTAACTCTATAAATTTAATCCAAGTATTTAATCATCGAAATTCAAAAGAAGCGAAACAATTTTCAAAACAATTTCAGTGTGATTTAGTTAGTGATTATTCTAGCATTAATACTCAAGCTGATGTTTACATCATAGCTGTAAAAGATGATGCAATTGTTGAGGTTGTAAAAAACGTATCACTTTTAAAATTAAAAGGAATTGTTGTTCATACTTCTGGTAGCGTTGATTTATCTGTTTTAAAAAAAGCTTCTCAAAATATAGGCGTGTATTATCCATTACAAACATTCTATAAAGGAGCAAGCATTAATTGGCAAACTACACCTATATTAATTGAAGGAAATTTAAAAGGAGTAGAAACTCAATTAAAACAATTAGCAAATTTGGTTTCCAAAAAAGTGAAAGTTGTTGATTCAAAAAACAGGTTGCAAATACATTTAGCGGCAGTTTTCGCTTGCAATTTCACCAATGCGATGTATGTGGCGGCATATCAAATTATCGAAAATAATTTGACTAAAAATGACACTGATTTATTGTTGCCAATTATGCAACATTCATTTCAAAAATTACAAAAAGTGCATCCCATTAAAGCGCAAACAGGCCCAGCTATGCGTGATGATAAGTTAGTGATGAAAAAACATTTAGATCTAATTAAAAATAATAAGCAATTAACTCAAGTGTATAAAACACTTTCAGACTTAATTGTTACTCAACAATATTCAAAATAGTTCATGGAAAATTTCAAGCAAAAATTAACTCGTATTAAAACTTTTTTATTTGATGTTGATGGTGTTTTAACTAATGGTCAAGTGTTTTTAATGGCAAGTGGAGAATTTGTTCGTAATATGAATTCGAAAGATGGCTATGCTTTACAATTAGCTGTTAAAAAAGGGTATCGTATTGCTATTATAACAGGAGGTAATAGCCAAATCGTAAAAAATGCATTGCATGGTTTAGGTATCGAAGATGTGTTTTTGTCTCAACACGATAAATTACAATGCTATAAAGATTATATCAATGAACATGATTTAAATGAAGAAGAGATTCTTTACATGGGCGATGACTTACCCGATTATGAAGTGATGAAGCGAGTAGGTTTAGCTACTTGTCCTAGTAATGCAGCCCATGAAATAAAAGATATTTGCTTATATATTTCTAATAGAAATGGTGGAGAGGCATGTGTTAGAGATATTATTGAACAAGTGATGCGCTCACAAGGAACCTGGGAAATTACTGGGTGGTAATTTTCAAAGTCCCATTATCAATTAAATATTTTACTTTATAAATAGCAGCTACGCTAATGCCATCTGTGATTTCTCCATTCATCGCCATTTCAAAAGCTGTATTAATGTGAACTTTTTTTACTTTTAAGTCCTCACTTTCTTCAGGTTCAGCCTCTTCAAATGTTAAATCAGTAGCTAAAAACACAAAAGCATGTTCGTCGGTTGCCGAATTACTTAAATGCAATTGCATAATTTCTTCAAAGTTTTTAGCAACAATACCAGTCTCTTCTTTTAATTCCCTTACTGCTGTTGCAATCGGCTCTTCTCCTAAAGGACCACCTCCTTCTGGAATTTCCCAACTATAGGCATTTAATGGGTATCTCCATTGGCCAACTAGCCACGTAAAACCATCTTTGCTTAACGGTAAAATTCCAATGGCTTTATTTTTAAAATTCACAACACTATAAATAGCGGGGTTCCCTGCAGGATTTATGGTCTGATGTTTGTTCACTGAAATCCAGGCAGATTCGTAAACTAGTTCTGATGATAGAGTTTGCCAAGTATTTAATGGGTCTTTTGTGCTCATATTTGGATTGTTTTGTGTGTTTTAATCAAAAAATAGAGGGTTTCACACAGTTAAATTGTTAATATTAGGGTTATTTTCTTAAATTTAGAAACCTAAACTATTTTAAATTCGTAAAAGTTAAAAATTGTTATGTTGAAAAAACAGCTACTATTTATTACCCTTTTTATTACTAGCGTTTTATCGGCTCAAACATTGCATTGGGTTGGTGGTTCTGGAAATTTTAATGACGTTCATCATTGGTCGTTAACTTCTGGTGGCGTTTCATCTGGGATTACTCCAAATCCAGGAACAGATTTGATTTTTGATAACAATTCTAGTGCAAATGATTTGGTGATAAATATCACCGGATTAAATCATATTAAGTCTTTAAAAATCCAGAATACAAATTACAACTATCATTTTACTGGAAGTAATTTATCGACGATACATTGTAGTGGAGATTTTATTTTAAATGAAAAATCTTTTTTTAGTGCTAATACGAAATTAATTTTCTCCAATAATTCCTTAAACTACTCCAATGTAAATTTTTGGAAGAACATCATCAATGCAGATGTATTATTTGAAGATGGCAATTGGGATTTACAATCTGTAAAAATTGCTGATAATAATTTATTAAAGATAAATAAAGGAAATTACAAGGTATCCAATGCTTCGGTGATTGCTGGCAATCTAGAGTCGGTAGCTGATAACGTGTCATTTCAATCAATACATTCTACTTTTTATATCAAGAACAGAGTAGTTTTAGGGAATAAAGTCTCTTTTAATTCAAATGACTTAGTTTTTATTGCCCAAAAGAATAATCCTACCTTATACAATGTCAATTCGAATGTCAATTTTGGCTTAAATTCAAAAATTTTTGGAATAAATCCAAGTCCATTAGCTTGTTCTATTACCTATTCGTTTACAAGCCCTTCTTGTAATGGTTCTTGTGATGCATCAATTACAATTGGATTTGATGCTGGCTGTAATACTGGCCCTTATGATTTGCTTTTTAATAACGGCTCTGGTTGTTTTCCTAATGGAGCAAATGGTGTTATTCCCCCTGTTTATTCTTTAACATCATTATGTTCTTGTGGTGGTTTGTTAGATGTATTTGTATTTGATGGAGTTGGATTGGTGGCTAATTTATCTAATTTAAGTACACCTCAAGATCCTACACCTTTAAACATGAACTTTTCAGGATTAAAACAACCTAGATGTTTTAATCTATGTGATGGTTCAGTAAATATTTTTAATAGTGGTGGTTCACCTCCTTATGATATTACAATTTTAGCTTCACCATCTGGTTCAACAGTTGCTACATATACAAATATCCCTGCTTTAACCACAACCACCGTAACCGGATTATGTGCCGGAACTTTTTCATTTGTTGTTACCGATAATAACAACTGTAACAGAACATTTACTACCACCATGACTCAGCCAACTCCTATTGCTCCAAATGGATCAGTAACAAGCGTGAGTTGCAATGGAGCATGTAATGGTTCGGGAACAGTGTCTCCAACAGGCGGTGTTGGTCCTTATACTTTTTCATGGCTTTCATCTGTTTCAACACCATCAACAGCTACAACCTCAACCATAGGAACTTTATGTCCAGGTGTTGTAACAATGACAGTAACAGACTCTAAAACTTGTACCGCAACGTATACAGCTAATATTACTCAGCCTCCTATTATTACATTAACGATAACACATACTGATTTAAATTGTGGGAATATTTGTAATGGAACAGCCTCGGTTACAGCAACAGGGGGTATTGGACCATTTACTTATTCTTGGTCACCAAGCGGTGGTACTGGTGCTCAAGCCACTGGATTATGTGCAGGAAGTTATACTTGTACTGTAACTAATAATGTTAATTGTATTAAAACTATTACTGTTGCAATTACATCACCACCTACATTGTCAGTTGCCCCAACGCAATCTAACATATTGTGTAATGCTTCTTGTACTGGCTCAGTAAATTTAAATACTTCGGGTGGAACTCCAGCGTATTCATATTCATGGTCAGCACCAGCAGTTTCAACAACTGTAACCGCCACTAATTTGTGTGCTGGTGCATATACATATACAGTAACAGATGCTCTAGGTTGCTTTACAACTAATACAATTACAATCATTGAACCGCCTGCCACAACACTAACTATTGTTAAAACAGATGTCACTTGTAATGGCGCTTGCGATGGTACTGCAATAGCTAACATGTCTGGAGGAACTGGACCATATACTTTCACTTGGTCTCCTGGAAATCCTACAGGACAAGGGACTGCAACAATTACAGGATTATGTCCTGCTACTTATACAGTAATTTCTAGAGATGCAAATAATTGTCAGAAAACACAAACAGTTACAATTACTCAGCCTATTGCAATCAGTCCAGGGATAACGTCAGCATCGCTTACGTGTAATGCTGTGTGTAATGGTTCTATCAGTTCTGCACCTTCAGGAGGAACTGCTCCATATACATTTACGCTTCAATCATCTGGAGCTCCGGTTACAACAAATCCTCCTTATACAAATTTATGTGCTGGTTCTTACACCTTAATTATTAAAGATGCTTTGGGTTGTATTAGAACACAAACGATTAATTTAGCTCAGCCAAATCCTATTACATTAGCATTAACATCAACAACAATTAATTGTTTTAATCAATGTAATGCTTCGGTTTCTTCGGTTGTAAATGGAGGAAGCCCTGTTTATACTTATACTTGGAGTACAGGCGGTTCAGGACCTTCCCTTACTAATCAATGCGCCGGTGTTATTACAGGCACCGTTACTGATGCTAACGGGTGTAAAGCATCTTCTACAGTAACTATTACATCGATTCCTGATTTAACTGTAAGTGTTGTTCCAACAAATCCAAATTGTAACGGGCAATGTACTGGAGTTGCAACTACGTCAGTAAGTGGAGGAACGCCAAACTATACAATTAATTTAAATGGAAGTATTGGAAATGTTATTTCAAATTTATGTGCTGGAACATACACTGCCACTGTAACCGACTTTAATGGTTGTATTAAAACTCAAACGGTGGCAATAACAGCGCCACCAGCAATTACCTTAACTACCACAAATGGCACAGTTAGTTGTGCAGGCTCTTGTGATGGAACAGTGTCAGTTACTCCAACAGGTGGCACCGCTGGATATTTTTATAGTTGGAATTCAGTTCCTGCCCAATCTTCACCTACAGCAACTGGCTTATGCGTTGGAAGTTATATCGCTAACGTAACAGATGCTTTAGGATGTATAGCTTCAGCTACGGCTAATGTTTCTCAACCCCCAGTTTTAACAGCATCGGTAAGTAATGTTCAGCCAAGCTGTAACGTTTGTATTGGTTCTGCAACAGCTAATGGTATTGGAGGAACCCCACCTTATACTTATTCATGGTCAAATGGAGCTAATACACAAACCGCAAATAATCTTTGTGTAGGAGTGCAAACCTTTACGGTAACAGATAGCAAAGGTTGTACAACTACTCAAACAGTTCAAATTGTACAAACAGTTATTGTATTGGCAACAACTAATGGTGGTTCTCTAACTTGTAATAATGTTTGCTCTGGTATTGCAACAGCAAATCCATCCGGAGGAACAGGTCCAGGAACCTATTCATTTACTTGGACACCAAGCCTTCAAAGTACTCAAACAGCAACTGCTTTATGTGCTGGTTCGCACACGGTAACCGTATCTGATGCTAATGGATGTACAAATACTAGTACTGTTAATTTTGTAAACCCTCCTGCAATTACTTTAACCGTAAATAAAACAAATGTTACATGTAATGGCTTATGTAATGGAACGGCAAGTGCTACAGCTACAGGTGGTACAGGAGTATTAAGTTATTTATGGCAACCTGGCAACTTAACAACTTCGTCAATTAATGGATTGTGCCCAGGTGATTATACGCTTACCGTGTTAGATGCTAATAATTGTTCGCAAACACAAACAGTCACTATTACTGAAACAAATTCTTTAACATCTACATTTACGTTTACAAATCCAAGTACCTGTACTTCTTCTGATGGCGCTATTTTTGCAACAATAAGTGGAGGTACGCCAACTTATACTATTACTTGGTCTCCTGGAGGCTTAAGTTCAAATCCTCTTACAAATTTAGCTGCAGGAACTTATTCTTTAAATATTATCGATGCTGCAGGTTGTACTCAAACAATTGTTACAACTTTAAGTAATCCTACAGGACCAACTGTAACTGCTACTTCAAATTCCATTGCTTGTTTTGGCGCTTGCACTGGCTCAGCAACTTTAACTATAGTCGGTACACCGCCAATTAGTGTTAGTTGGCCAGCTCCTGTTTCATCAACAAATACTTCTGTAAGTAATTTGTGTGCTGGATTATATGTTCCAGTAATTACAGATGGTAATGGATGTGTCACTAATCAAACAGTAAACATTGCTCAGCCAACTCAGTTTACAGCTTCTGGCGTATCAGCTAATGCTACTTGTAATGCGGCATGTACTGGATCTATTAATTTAACTCCAACAGGAGGAACTCTTCCGTATACGTTTTCATGGACACCAGCTGGAGGAACAGTTGAAGATCCTACAGGTTTATGTGCAAATAATTATACAGTTAATATTACAGATGCAAATAATTGCGTGATTACAAACACATTTGTTGTTGCTCAACCCTCAGCATTAACACTTAGTTTTAATAAAAAAGATGTTCTTTGTAATGCAAATTGTACAGGTGGAGTTAGAGCTGTTGTTGGGGGAGGAACAAGTCCCTATTCTTATACTTGGACTCCAGTTGGAACATTTGTTGGAGCCAACATTGATACAATTGTGAACTTATGCTCTGGAATTTATTCAGTAACAGCAAGTGATATTAACGGTTGTGTTATTTCAGGAACGGTAAGTATTAATGAGCCAGTTGCATTAACATCTACAATTACTTCAATAAATGTAAAATGTAACGGACAGTGTAATGGTTCTGCAAACATCACCGCAGGTGGTGGAACCTCTCCTTATACTTATGATTATAATACAACCCCAGTTACTCCAACACAAACAATTGGAGGCTTATGTGTAGGTAGTTATACTGGAACTGTAACAGACGCTAACGGCTGTGCTAGTTCAAATAATTTTAATATTACAGAGCCATTACCAATTGTAATTACAACAAACATTAGTAATCCTAAATGTAATGCGGTTTGTAATGGAAGTGTAGCCACAACTGTTACGGGTGGAAATCCTAATTATAGTTATAATTGGTTGCCAAATGGAGGGCCAGTTCCTAATCCAACAGGATTATGCGCTGGAAATTATACAGTTGAGGTTACTGATGATAGTTTATGTACAGGCCAAGCTATTGTTGTTTTAACTGATCCTATTGCATTAATAGCAAATACTACATTTACTAATCCAACATGTAATGCTGCATGTAATGGAATTATTTCTGCAAATCCAATCGGAGGAACATCTCCTTTTTCTTATTCTTGGCAGTTACCAGCTATTAACACTAACAGTGCTGTAACAAACTTATGTTCTGGAACTTATACACTCACATTAACTGATGCTAATTTATGTCAAGATATTCAAACAGTAACATTAACCGACCCAACGGCTATTACTTTAAATCCTGGGTTAGCACCAGCCACTTGTAGTTTGTCAAATGGATCTATAAATGCTATAGCTTCTAACGGTTTAGCCCCATATACATACAATTGGCTACCTCCTGTTCCTGGAGCGCAAGCAACTAATACATTAGTGACAGGTCTAGCAGCAGGAGTTTATACAGTTGTGGTAACAGATGCGGGTGCTTGTTCAGCAACTATTTCAATTGCATTAAGTAACTCAAACGGACCTTCTGGAGCAACTATTACAACGACTAACGTTGCTTGTTTTGGTCAATGTAATGGCGCCGCTGAAGTTTCAAATCCGGTTGGAGGAACTCCTTCATATACATTAAGCTGGGTGAATTTAGCGCCATCAACAAATACCATAAATCCTAATTTGTGTGCCGGCTCTTATACAGCACAAGTATTGGATGCTAATAGTTGTTTGTATTTTCAATCAACAACTATAACAGCGCCTCAATTAATTGATGATAATGAAGTAATGGTTTCTGCTGCTTGTTTAGGAAATTGTAATGGATCTATTGCATTAAATCCAACAGGTGGAAATGGAGGTTATACGTATTCTTGGACACCAACTGCTAGTACTGGTACTATTTCAAACATCTGTCCTGGAGTTTATACAGCAACAATAACGGATGTTTTAGGGTGTACTTTAACGGCAAATTATACATTGCCAAGTATTACTACAATTACTAGCAGTACTTTTGCTACAAATAATTTATGTTCTGGAGATTGTAATGGAAGCATCTTAGCAACCAATGTTGCTGGAGGAGTTCCATTATACACATTTGTTTGGTCAGATGGTCAAACTTCATCTACAGCAAATGGTTTATGTAATGGAAACTATTCAGTAACAATTACTGATGCGAATGGATGCTTTAATGTTATTCCTGCTGTTATGACATCTCCTGTTCCAGTAACTTTTACACCAAATATTACTCAGCCAAGTTGTAATTTATGTAATGGTTCAGCAATTGTAAATCCAGTTGGAGGTACAGCGCCTTATACTTATTTATGGAGTAATAATCAAGTAGTAAATACAGCTACTAATTTATGTTCAGGAGTATATGTGTTAGATATTACGGATGGAAATGGGTGTGTTAATTCAAGTAGTGTTGTAATAAATAATTCAAGTGGGATTACTGCCGAAACAGTTGTTGCAACCGATGTAACATGTTCAGGAAGTTGCGATGGAACGATTAATATTACAGCAATTGGTGGCACTGCACCGATAACTTATAATTGGGTGCATGATGGATCTACAACACAATCTATTTCTGGTTTATGTGCAGGAACATATTTCTGTAATATAATTGATGCAACAGGTTGTTCAAGAACAGCAAGTGTTGTAATTGGAGCAGCTACTACTTTAAGTATTTCGTCACAAGTGTCTCAATCTTCTTGTACAGCGTCAACAGGTTCAATTACAGTAAATGTAACTGGAGGAACTGGTGGACCATATACATATACATGGTTACCTAGTGGAAGTACTCCAACGGTTACAAATTTAGCGCCAGGTAATTACACATTAACTGTGAGCGATGGAAACTGCCCGCAAACTCAAATTTTTTCTATTAATTCATTTAGTGCGCCATTAATAACATCAACTGAAAATAATATTTCTTGTGGTGGATTATGTAATGGGAATATTTCTATTACTATTTCTGGCGGAACTCCAACCTACACTCCTCAATGGTCAACAGGAACAACAGGAACAACAAGTATTAATGGATTGTGTGCAGGAAATTATTCAGTTATTGTTACTGATGCTGCAGGTTGTTCAGCTGTTAAAAATTATACATTAACTACTGTATCGCCTATTGCATTTAGTTCGCCAGATTTAAACAATCCTCAGTGTCATGATGATTGTAATGGATCTTTAACCGTAATTCCTGTTGGTGGTACAATGCCATATACTTTTAGTTGGACACCTACGAATGTGAATACAGCAACAACTAATAGTTTATGTGCTAACAATTATTCTATTACAGTAACTGATGCTAATGGTTGCTTAGCTTCAGACACTTATTCGTTAGTAAATCCAGCGACATTAACTTTAACAGCTGTAGTAACCGATGCAAGTTGTAATACAGTTTCAGATGGCGCTATAGATATTACAGTAACAGGTGGAAGTGCACCAATAAGTTATAATTGGACTCCAGGAACCATTGGAACAGAAGATTTAACTAATGTATTATCTGGGCCATATACCGTAACTGCAACTGATAATTTTGGCTGCGTCATAGATTCTAATTTTGTAATTAATTCAACCATTACTGTAATTGCTGTGGCTGGAAACGATACTGTTTTCTGTCAAAATGGAACATTATTATTAGATGGTTCAAATTCTACTGGTGGTATTACTTATGAATGGTTCGAGTCTCCATTAGTGGTGCCAATTGCAAGTACTTTAATAACTTCTGTTTCGCCAGCGGTTGGAACATCCACTTATGTGTTAGTTGCTACTAATGGTGCATGTGTTGATAAAGATACCATTGTTGTTTCTTCTAATGCTTTACCTATTGTAGATGCTGGACCAATGGTAAGTATACCTGTTTTCTCTTCAGCTACAATTGGAGGAAGTCCTACAGGACCTGCTGGCAGCACATTTAGTTGGAGCCCAGTTACGTCATTAAATAATACAACAAGCGCCAATCCAACAACAGGAACAACGGTAACAACAATTTATACGGTTAATGTTGTTGATGCTAATGGCTGTACAAATTCAGATACTGTTACTGTATTTGTTTATCCAGAGATTAGAATCCCAAATGGTTTTTCGCCAAATGGAGATGGTAAAAATGATGTATGGGAAATCGATTTTATTTATCAATTCCCAGATTGTGAAGTGGAGGTTTATAACAGATGGGGTGAACAGCTATTCTATTCAAAAGGATATGCAGTTCCATTTAATGGTCAATATAAAGGCAAAGATTTACCAGTAGGGACTTATTATTATATCATCAACTTAAATCATCCGGCTTATCCAGATGCATTCACTAGTCCATTAACCATATTTAGATAAACATGAAAAGATTATTATATATAACGGTTAGCATTGTGCTTGCAATACATTTGCAAGCACAACAATTGCCTCAGTATACACAATATATGCTGAATGAAATGGCAATTAACCCTGCTGTTTCTGGCAAGGATAATTTTGCAGATATACGTTCTAATAATAGATATCAATGGTTGGGAATTACAGATGCACCAAGAACTTATATGCTAACCCTTCATAGTCCTTTAAAAAATCGCCATATGGGATTAGGAACACATATTTATACAGACATAGTTGGTCCAACAAGACGAGTGGGAATTAAATTGGCATATGCTTATCATATTAAGGTAGCCAAAAAAACACGAGTGTCTTTAGGAATTAGTGCAGGAATTCAGCAATGGGGAATAGATGGACATAAATTGCATCTTCATGATTCAGGAGACGACAACTTATTAACTCAATATCAAACTAAAATTCTTCCTGATTTTGGAGCAGGTATTTATGTGCATAATGAAAAATGGTATATTGGTTTTAGTGCTCCTCAATTATACCAAAGCCCAATAAAATTGTACGAGAGCGGAGACGATAAAGGAACATTAGTTACGCATTTTTTATTAAACGGCGCCTATAAATTTAATTTGAATGATGATTTTAAAGTTGAACCTTCTTTCTTAGTGAAGTATGCAAGTCCTGCTCCAGTGAAATTAGATGTTGGTGCGAGAGTTATTTACAAAGAACAAGTTTGGTTAGGTGGAGGATATAGACATAATGATGCTTTTACGGCTTTGTTAGGATTTATGTATAAAAACTATTTAATGATAGGATATTCTTATGATTTTACAACGACTAATATTAAAAAATATTCAACTGGAACGCATGAATTGATGTTAGGTCTTCGTTTCTCAAAACAACAGTCTAAGCACTGGCCAGATGATGAAGTAGCTAAATAGTTGCGATTTATCAATCAAAATAACTTATTTTTACAGCTTTTTAAAACACAATGAAATTTCATAAAGAAGGATATCCAACATTATTAGTTACTATTTTATTTAGTACTATTATTATAAGTATAGCAAAATTAGTATTTCCCGAATTTGCAATTGCACATTGGTTCGCCTACGTATTGTCTGGTTTTTTATTAATTGTTGTGGTTCAGTTTTTTCGTCATCCATCTCGCGTGCATACGATTAATGATAATGCTATTATTGCTCCAGCAGATGGAGAAGTGGTAGTAATTGAAGAAACAGAAGAAGGAGAGTATTTTAAAGATAAACGTATTCAGGTGTCTATTTTTATGTCGCCAATTAATGTACATGTTAATCGTTATCCGATTGCGGGTGATGTTATCTACGCAAAATACCATGCTGGTAAATTTTTAGTGGCTTCTTTACCAAAAGCAAGTACTGAGAATGAACGCACTTCAGTAGTTGTAAAACATTCATCAAATGGTAAAGCTGTTTTATTTAGACAGGTAGCGGGTGCTTTAGCTCGCCGTATTGTGATGTACAGTAAAGAAGGAGATAAAGCAACACAATGTGGAGAAATGGGTTTTATTAAATTCGGTTCGCGTGTTGATTTGTATTTGCCATTAGATGCTAAATTAAAAGTAAAAATTGGAGATGTTGTAAAAGGATCTCAAACAATTATCGCTGAGTTTTAATAAACAAATTCCTTTATTTCGGAAGGCATTACGTACGAACTATTCTTGGTATAAAAATCTTGTAATTCTTTATTGAATTTCTTTACAAAATCCCCATATTTTTTGATGGAATATCCTTGCTGATAATAAGGGAAAGGCTTGTGAAGTTGAATGAAGTATCTGTTTTTTACAACAATTGCTACTTCTTTAGACGCTGTTCCTTTTTCAGCCGCCTTTGGAGCTTGAGATTCTGATACAATTCCTAAAGACGAATCATAAATAGAACCTTGTTCAGCTACTAAATAAAAAGTTGCATTGCAAACAATGGAGGAATTGACAGATAAAATAGAATCTACAAATATTCCTGTTAGGTTTTTGTGTTTAACAGAGTCAGAGCAATCAGAATAAAAAAAGTAAACAGGGCAAAATTTAAACTCTTTTGTATAAGCTCTCATAATTGCCTTATTGTTTAATTGTGTTTCTCTTTCTACTTGTGTTGCTAAATCAATGTTTCCAGCTTTTTTTAAACGATTAATAGTGTTGGTATTAGTTTTTAATCTCACCAATAAAGCGCCTTCTTTTTTTAATAAATTAATTTGCGCTTTTGCCACACTAAAACGCAGTTTACTGAAATCATTAAAAGAGGAGTCAGCTTTATAATTATTTACTTTAGGAGGTTTAGTGTCATCCTCTTGAGATAACCCGGCCATATTACAAAGTAATACAAGAATAAAAAATATCTTATTTAATTTCAGAACCATTATTAAAGTTTGGTTTCGTTGCTGTTATAAAACTTAGTTCTCCTGCGCTATTAGATGCCATTAAAATCATTCCCTGGCTTTCGATACCTTTAATTTTACGAGGAGCTAAGTTTACTAAAATACTTACCTGTTGTCCAATAATATCTTCTGGTTTATACCATTCAGCAATTCCACTTACAACAGTGCGTTGGTCAATTCCTGTGTCAATTTTTAATTTTAATAATTTATCTGTTTTAGGAACACGTTCTGCTTCTAAAATGATTCCAGTTCTTATATCCATTTTACTAAAATCATCAAAGCTAGTTTCAGGTTTGCTAGGAGGGATAACAGTAACGACATTTGCCGCTTTACTAGCAGATAATTTATCTATCTGTGCTTGAATTTCTGCATCTTCAATTTTAGCAAATAATAATTCATCTTTATTGATGACATGCCCAGCTGCCATGTTAGATGTTTGTTTGGCTGCATGCCATTTTAAAATTGGCATATTTAACATGTTGAATAATTTAGCTGAGGTAAATGGAATGAAGGGTTCGCAAACTACTGCTAAGTTGCAAGTAATTTGTAAGGCAATGTTCATGATTGTTTTTACGCGTTGCCCATCTGTTTTAATTAATTTCCAAGGTTCTGTTTCCGCTAAATATTTATTGCCTAAACGAGCCAAATTCATCATTTCTGCTAATGCTTCTCTAAATTTAAAGTTTTCAATAGAAGCGGATATTTTATCTGGAAATGCTGCTAATTGCTCTAAAATCAATAGATCTTCTTTTGTATAAGTATCTGCTGATGGCACCGCACCATTGTAGTATTTATGAGTTAATACTAAAGTACGGTTCACGAAATTACCTAAGATCGCTACTAACTCACTGTTATTCTTTGTTTGAAAATCGGCCCAAGTAAAATCATTATCTTTTGTTTCTGGTGCATTCGAACATAAAGTATAACGTAATACGTCTTGCTTATCTTTAAAGTCAATTAAATATTCATGTAACCAAACCGCCCAATTACGAGAAGTGGAAATTTTATCCCCCTCCAAATTTAAAAACTCATTAGCAGGCACATTATCAGCTAAAATAAAATCACCATGTTCCATTAACATGGCTGGGAAAATTATACAGTGAAACACAATATTGTCTTTTCCAATAAAATGAATTAAACGCGTTTCTTTATCTTTCCAGTATAATTCCCAATCGTTTGGCCTTAATTCTTTGGTGGCTGAGATATATCCAATAGGAGCATCAAACCAAACGTATAATACTTTTCCTTCCGCTCCTTTTACAGGTACTGGCACGCCCCAGTCTAAATCACGAGTCATAGCACGAGGCTGTAATCCATCGCCGCTATCTAACCAACTTTTACATTGCCCGTAAACATTAGTTTTCCAATCTTTATGTTGATCTAAATAGGCTTGAATTTTTGGTTGTAATTTATCTAATGGTAAAAACCAGTTTTTGGTTTCTCTTAAAACAGGCTTGCTTCCGCTTAATGTTGATTTGGCGTCTATTAACTCTGTTGCGTTTAAAGTACTGCCGCATTTCTCACATTGGTCGCCATAAGCATTCGGATTAGCGCATTTAGGGCAAGTTCCTGTGATATAACGGTCTGCTAAAAATTGTTTAGCTTCTTCGTCATAATACTGCTCGGTAACTTCTTCTGTAAAAACACCTTTATCGTATAATGTTTTAAAGAAATCAGAGGCTGTTTCGTGATGAACTTTATTTGACGTACGAGAATAGATGTCAAATGAAATCCCAAACTCTTTAAAAGAATCGCCCATCATTTTATGGTATTTATTTACCACATCTTGAGGAGTAATACCTTCTTTTTTAGCTTTTATCGTAATAGGAACGCCATGTTCGTCACTTCCACAGATAAACATAACGTCTTCGCCTTTGCTTCTTTTATATCTCACAAAAATATCTGAGGGTAAATAGCATCCTGCTAAATGGCCAATATGAACTGGACCATTTGCATAGGGTAAAGCGGAAGTAACAAGCGTGCGTTTATAAGTAGCTGACATAGTGTTTATTAAATAGCTAAAATGTTGTAAAATTGTGTAAAGATAACATAAACTTTATTCATTAAAAATCAAATCTTATGGCAGCAAACGACAAAGAAATTTGGAAACCGGTTACTCACTTAAAAGCATCAACAAGTAAAAGATATGCGGTGTCTAACAAGGCTCGTTTAGCTTCTTATGATAATAAAATTGATGAAAGATATGTCTTAAAACAACACTTAAACGGTGGTTTCCCAATGGTAACTATCCATGTTGGCGATAAAACTAAGGCTTTATTTGCTCATCATGCCGTTGCATATGGTTTTCTTAAAAAACCTAGCCCTAAATATAAATATGTATTGCATTTAGACTATAATAAGGCTAATAATGACCCATCCAACCTAAAATGGGCTACTCGCGCTGAGCAAATTGAGCACAGTAAAAAAAGCCCTTATGTATTAGCAGCAGCGGCTCATAAAGTATATAGCGGAGCTACTTCTAAAAAGTTAAATGAGAAAAAAGTGATTCAGTTGAAAAACGAAATCTGGAACCCAAAACGTAAATTAACATTTAAGCAATTAGCAGCTAAATATGGTATTGCAGAAATGAATTTATACCGCATTAAAAACGGTGAATTGTGGTTTCATGTGCATGTGGAAGGCGAGCCTATTTTCCCTAAATATAAAGCACAGTTAAAAAACATTGAATTTCATGAGAAGTTGGCCGCTAAAGATAAAAAAGCGGCACCAAAAAAAGTCGTTAAGAAGACAGCCCCAAAGAAAGTAGTAGTAAAAAAAACTACAAAAAAAGTAACAGTTACTAAACCAATTGTGGTTGTAAAACCTAAAAAAGAAAAAATTAAGAAAGACAAGAAGGGTAAGAAAGAGAAAAAAGCTAAAAAGAAAAACAAAAAATAATGGTACTACCTTCTTATTTAAAAAAAGGCGATACCGTAGCCATTATTGCTACAGCTCGTAAAGTAAGTAAAGAGGAAATACAGCCAGCCGTAGCTTTTTTTGAGAGCTACGGCCTTTCTGTTTTATTGGGTAAAAACTTATTTGAATCCAGTAACCAATATGCTGGCACAGATGCTCAACGAGTAGAAGACTTACAATGGGCGCTAAATGATAAAAACATTAAGGCTGTTATTGTTGCTCGAGGCGGTTATGGTACTGTTCGATTAATGGAACACGTTGATTTCACTGAATTTAAAAAGTATCCAAAATGGGTAATTGGTTATAGTGATATCACCGTATTGCATAGTGCTATTCATAATATTGGCATTGCTACAATGCATGCAACCATGCCTTTGAATTTTTCTAAAAACCAAGAAGCAACTCGTAGTCTCATAAAAGCCTTGTTGGGAAAATTAACAGAAATAGAAACTGAAGAAAATTACTCAAATATTGAAGGAGTGGCAAAAGGGCAATTAGTTGGCGGGAATTTATCTTTACTATATGCTTTGTCTGGAACGCCTTATGATATTGACACCAGAGACAAAATTTTATTTATCGAAGATTTAGATGAGTATTTGTATCATTTAGATAGAATGATGATGCAACTCAAATTGTCAGGAAAATTAAGTTGTTTAAAAGGTTTAGTTGTTGGGGGAATGACAGACATGAAAGATAATGCGATTCCTTTTGGAAAGTTTCCCGAAGAGATTATTTTAGATGCCGTGAAAGATTATAATTATCCTGTGTGTTTTGATTTTCCAGCAGGACATATTGATAGGAACTTAGCTATGTATTTTGGAAGAGAAGTGGAGTTGACTGTTAATGATACTGCTACATTAAAATTTATATAACATGTTTTGTAAAACAACCGATAATTTAAACATCTACTTCGAAGTACAAGGTAACGAGAAGGCCGGAGAAACCTTAGTGTTTTTAAATGGTTTATCTCAGTCAACGGTTTCGTGGATTCTAACAACACCTTACTTTAAAAATGAGTATCGAATTGTATTGGTAGATTTTATTTTTCAGGGACAAAGTGATAAAATAGGTGAGTGGCGAAGTTTTGATACACATGCTCGTGATGTGGTAAGTGTTTTAGATTATTTAAAAATTGATAAAGCAATTATTGCAGGATTATCTTATGGTAGTTTAGTAGCACAACATTTGGCTATTAATCATAGCAATCGAATTTCTAAATTGTTATTGATTTCAACGTTTGCTCATAAAACACCTTATTATGATGCTATTGAATTATCATGGTGGAGAGCTTTAGAATTTGGTGGATATAATTTGATGTTGGATATCATGTTGCCAAGTGTGTTGAGTGAAAACTATTTTTTAAATCCATTAATTCCTATTGATTTAATGAAGCAAACTCGACAAGAGGCAAATGAAGATAAACAAGCTTTATTTAAATTAATGAGAGCTACCAAAGAAAGAGTTGATTATAGACCAGAGTTGAAAAAAATCACAGTTCCTACTATTATAATACAGGGCGAAAAGGATTTATTGTTGCCTGTTCATATGGCTAATGAAGTGGCAAAGTCAATTTCAAACAGTCAATTTAAAGTCATTCCTCATGTTGGTCATACCCTTAATTTAGAGGCGGTTCCGCAAATGGTTGCTATCATAAAGGATTTCTTAAAACAGTAAGAAATAATCCACAATTATTTCTAATTTTGAATCTCAAATTATGAAAACAAATTTTATAGAAGAATTAACATGGCGTGGCATCTTGCATGATGTAATGCCTGGTACGGAAGAATTATTAAATAAAGAAGTTGTTACTGGGTATATTGGATTTGATCCAACGGCAGATAGTTTACATGTAGGCAGTTTAGCTCAAATCATGACTTTATTGCGCTTTCAATTAGCTGGTCACAAGCCTTTAGCTTTGGTTGGCGGAGCCACTGGTATGGTGGGCGATCCAAGTGGCAAATCGGCTGAGCGTAATTTATTAGATGCTGATACACTGAATAAAAATGTAGAAGGAATTAAAAAACAATTAAGTCAGTTTTTAGATTTTAATTGTGGAGCAAATAGTGCAGAGTTAGTTAACAATTACGATTGGTTTAAACATTATTCTTTCTTGGATTTTATTCGCGATGCAGGAAAACACATTACGGTAAATTATATGATGGCTAAAGATTCTGTAAAGAACAGAATCAATGGCGATACAGGCATGTCGTTTACAGAATTTAGTTACCAATTAATTCAAGGCTATGATTTTTACCATTTATGGAAAGAGAAGAATTGTAAAATTCAAATGGGTGGATCTGATCAGTGGGGAAATATTACAACAGGTACTGAGTTTATTCGCCGTAAAGCGAGCGGAGAAGCTTTTGCATTAACGACTCAATTGATTAAAAAATCAGACGGTACTAAATTCGGAAAATCTGAAGGCGGAAATATTTGGTTAGACAGAGAAAAAACTTCACCTTATAAATTTTATCAGTTTTGGTTAAACGTGAGCGATGATGATGCGAAAACTTATGTAAGAATATTTACTTTGCTTTCTAAATCAGAAATTGAAGAGTTAGAAGCAAAGCATGCGGCGGCCCCACACGAACGTCATTTACAAAAAGCATTAGCTAAAGAAATCACAATTAGAGTGCATAGCGAAGCTGATTATTTGCAAGCCATTGAAACAGCTGAATTTTTATTCAAATCAAAAGCAGAAGATGTTGCTAATTTAAATCCAGACGCTTTCGAAAAAATGTTAGGTGGTATTGACACCTTTGAAGTAGACAAAGCAGATGTTGCTAGTGGAATTAACATCGTTGATTTATTAGTTGATAAAGCCGCTGTTTTTCCAAGTAAAACGGAAGCGCGAAAAATGTTTACTGGTAATGCTGTGAGTATTAGTAAAACAAAAGTTATTGATGTAAATGCAACTATTAATTTAGATGCTTTTAATGGCGGTAAATATTTATTAGTAAGCAAAGGCAAAAAAGAAAATTATTTAATAAAATTGATTTAAGAATCCTCTGCGCTCTTTGCGTAAAAACTCCGCGAAATTTGCGGTTAAGAACAATACAAAATGATTAAAGACATCGTAATTCCAGAAGTATTTGACGTAGCAATCGCTATTGTTCAGGAGTTTGAAGGCTTGGATGAATACAATGCTTATATTTTTAACTTTAAGGAAGAAAGTATTAAAAATGTGTTAATCACTTCTACCGGTTACGGTGTGATTAATGATGTCAAGAAAAAAACAAGTACGCTTCGTCATTTTTTTGAAGAAGTACAAACTTTGGACTATAAATTAATTGAACCCGTATCTAAAGAAGTATTTGGTTTGAGTAATGAATATTGGGTAAGTTTTACATTAAATGGACAATTATTAGATAAGCAATTTATCTTTTTACCAGAATCTATTATTGAAGATAATTTTCAAATGATTCCATTTTTAGATAAAATGGGAGTTATTATAAAGTAGCATTAAATTTATTTTAGTAATTTATTTTTATACAAAAAACAATAAAAGTGACTAATCAAGTATTCAACTTTTTTAAACATAAAAACTGGATTTACTTATTACTTATTGTAATTCCTTTGTGCTTATATCTTAAAAGTTTGTTTTTTTTATTTTCTCCTTTAGATGAGCAGTGGCTAATATTAGATAACACCAACGAATTAAGCGATTGGAGAAATTTGCCTGCATTATTTAAAAAACCAATTGTTGGTTTGTACTATAGGCCATTACTTAATGTTTCGTTAATGTTTGATTATCATATTGGCAAATTAAATCCATTTTTTTACCACTTTACAAATCTTGTTTTACATACTATTTCTGTGATTTTATTTTACAGCTTTTTAAGTATTTTAAAAGTTCCTAAAAAACAGTCACTTCTGTTAGCACTATTGTTTTGCGTTCATCCTATTGTGTTACACGCAGTGGCTTGGATACCTGGCAGGAATGATTTGTTGCTAACTGTATTTATGTTAAGTGCTATGATAAACTTGGTAAAATTTCTTTTATCTTATCAAAATAAATTTCTTTTTTTTCATATTATATTTTTTATTTGCGCGCTTTTCACAAAAGAAAACGCTTGTTTTCTTCCTATTATATTTCTACTTGTTTTATATATTTTTCCTAAAAAAAAGCAATTTCCATTTTATTTAATTCTCCTATGGTTTACAGCATTAATTATTTGGTTTGTACTTCGCAAAAATGCGATAAAACCTCCGCAATCATTAGAATTTAATTCATTGATTACGCTTAAAAATTTTGTATTTGGATATATTCTTTTTTTTGGAAAAACAATTATACCCATTCATCAATCCGTTTTCCCAACCCTAAAAAATGCAAGTATACTTCCAGGACTTATAGCTCTGGTTTTGTTAGCTATAGCATATTTAAAAATTGGATTAGTAAATAAAAAAATCGCCTATTTAGGCTTAGTTATATTTTTTATGACATCATTTTTGCCCTTATGGTTTGCCGCTACAAGTGCCTATGGCGAGCAATATGAACACCGAATTTATCCATCTTTAATTGGTGTATTGCTTTTTGTTTCGCAATTAAATTTTAATGTTGATTCCAAAAAATATAGTTACTTAATGGTTTTTTTTATTGTCATTTTTTCTACTAAAACATTTTTAAGGATGGATGTCTATAAAAACGAAACATCGTTCACTGATATAGGTATTATTGAAGCTCCAGATTATTATTTATTCCATTTAAGAAAAGCAGATGCGCTGTTGCAACAACAACATTACAACGAGGCTTTAGTACGCTACAATACTGTTTTAAAGCTTCAGCCTGAACGAGTTCAAGCTTATAATAGTAGGGCTAATGTTTATTTAGCTCTCAAGAAAAAGGACGAAGCCATAAATGATTGCAATACATCAATTAATTTATGGCCAAACGACGCAGCAGCTTATTTAAATAGAATGATGATTTACCAATCATTTGGAGATTATGAAAATGCAAGCAAAGATTTTGCCTTTTTAGTTCAAAACTATCCCCACTTTATTCCAGATGATTTAGAAAAAAAACTTTCTATAGAATTTGAAAATAATTATTTTGATAATTTAAACTCGCAAATACTACAATCGCCTAATAATGCTAAATTGTTTGTTGCACGAGCAGAATATTTACTATCTAGGCAATTAAAAAAGGAAGCCTTAAGTGATTTAAAAAGAGCAAATGAACTTGAGCCAAACAATAGTAACTACAAAGTTTATTATGATAAATTACACTCTATGTTGTACAATAAATAATTTAAAATGCATTACTTAAAGTGCTGAAAATGTGGTAAACGCAATTTAATCATATGTTTTACAAATAATTTATCTTTTTACCACAATCTATTATTGAATCTAACTTTCAAATGATTCCATTTTTAGATAAAATGGGAGTTATTATTAAATAAATTTCCTTTAGTAACAAAAGTCACCTTTCAGTTTTATAAATTCGTGTATATTAGGCGAAATTTATAAAAACAGTATTATGAAAGGCAGATTTTATTGGTGGAATGAGTGGATGGAGCGTAAACATAAATATGCTACCGCAACCGACAAACAATTAAACGCAGATAAGTTTAATGCTATTTGTGCTGGTACAGGTTTACCAAATATTCATCAAAAATCAACATTTAAATTTAAAGATGTAGCGGATGGCGCTTCTCGTTTTGTGGGAAATTCTCCATCTGGTGAAAAACCATTTGCTCGTATTTATACACGATTAGGAAATCCTAATACAGAGTATTTAGAAAAAGTATTATTTCAGTTGGAGTGTCAACATATCATTGATAACGCTCTTAAGTCTGATGAAAAAACACCAACCATTGCATCTTTAGTTTTTGCATCTGGCATGGCTGCCATTTCTACAGTTATAATGGGATTCGTACAACCAGGTGATGGAATTATTGTTGGGAATGTTTATGGATGCACAGATTCGTTAATGCGTTTTTTACAAAAACGTTTTGGTATTGATGTTTATTTTGTGGACGCAACTAATCCCGATAACGTAAGAGATACTTTAAATGCACATCCTCATGTATGCGCGGTTTTAATTGAAACGCCAGATAACCCAACATTACAATTGTGTGATATAGAAGCTATTTCTAAATATACCGAACAGCATGAAGCGATGTTAATCGTTGATAATACATTCTGCTCTCCTTACTTACAACAACCTTTTCGTTTAGGTGCTGACGTAGTAATCCATTCATTAACCAAATATGTAAGCGGCCACTCTACGTCTATTGCTGGAGCAGCAATGGGACCTTACGAATTTTTTAGCAAGGAGGTTTATCCTGTTTATAAAGATTTTGGTCCAACGCCTTCTCCATTTGATAGTTGGTTAAATAGCTTAACTATCCAAGAAATGGGAGTGCGCATGGAGCATCAATGTAAAACTGCTATACAAGTAGCAGAATTTTTAGAGAAGCATCCTAAAATTGAAAAAGTTTGGTATCCAGGATTACCAAGTCATCCGCATTATGACATTTGTAAAAAACAAATGCGCAATGGTGGTGGTATGATTTCTTTTGAAGTAAAAGGTGGTTTTGAAGCTGGTGTAAAATTGATGAACTATTTTGCTCGCCCTGATACGCCGATGGAATTAGCGGTGAGCTTAGGCTCTGTTATTAGTTATATCGAACATCCAGCAAGTATGACACACTCTGTTATACCAGAAGCAGATAGATGTGTGCGTGGAATTACCAATTCTTTAGTGCGTTTATCAATTGGCGTAGAAGGTTTTAGTACCATTAGCGAAGCCTTAAATGCAGGTTTGGAATTATAAAACTAGAAAAACGCTACTTTTCCTTCAAAAATTAGACAAACATCCCATTTTTCGGGATGTTTTTTTATGCAGAATACAGTAAATTTTATACATTTAGTACTTTAAGTACATAATTTTAAATGGCAACTACAATATTAGATCCTAAGTCAGTGAAAGAGAAAATTTCTGTTGAAACGCTTAAAAAAGCATATACTTTAATGTGTACTGCTAAAAGCATGGCCGAGTTATACGAAGCTAATAAAGAAATAACGGCAAAGTATGTTCATGCTACATCCCGCGGACATGAAGCTATTCAACTAGCAATGGGTTTACAATTATTGCAACAAGATTTTGTGAGTCCCTATTACCGCGACGATAGTATGTTATTAGGTATTGGAATGTCTCCATTTGAATTAATGTTGCAATTATTAGCAAAACGTAACGATCCATTTTCTGGAGGAAGAACATATTACGCTCATCCAAGTTTACGTAGAGATGATATGCCAAAAATCCCCCATCAGTCAAGTGCTACAGGAATGCAAGCTATTCCTACAACTGGCGTGGCAATGGGCTTACAGTATTTAGAATTAAATAATTTACAACAAGATTTTAAAGGAATGAATCCTGTAGCTGTTTGTTCTTTAGGTGATGCATGTATTACTGAAGGCGAAGTAGCGGAGGCTTTTCAAATGGCAACTTTAAAAAAATTGCCAATTTTATATTTAGTGCAAGACAACGAGTGGGATATTTCGGCACATGCTCGTGAAATCCGTTCACAAGATGCAACAGATTACGCTAAAGGATTTAAAGGATTAGAAACGCGTACCATTGATGGAACTGATTTTATTACTTCGTATAACACTATTAATGAGTGTTTAGAAATTATTCGTAAAGAACGCAGGCCAATGTTGATTCATGCAAAGGTTCCTTTGTTAAATCATCATACATCTGGCGTACGTAAAGAATGGTACAGGGATGATTTAGAAGAATGTGCTAAAAGAGATCCATTACCTCGTTTACGCAATCAATTAATTATTGCAGGAGTAGATGCTTCTGAAATAAAAAAGATAGAAGAAGACGCTGCAACTTTTGTAGAATCTGAATATCAAAAAGCATTATTAGAAGAAGATCCTCGTCCTGAAGATTTATTATTACACGATTTTGCTCCAACACCAATTACAGAAGAAAAAGGGAATAGAGAGCCAAGCGGTAAAGAGAAAACCGTTATGGTTGACAGCGCATTATTTGCTATTCGTGAAATTATGGAAAAACACCCTAACGCATTACTATACGGACAAGATGTAGGGAAACGTTTAGGTGGTGTATTTAGAGAAGCGGCTACCTTAGCTCAAACTTTCGGTGATGATCGCGTATTTAATACGCCAATTCAAGAAGCATTTATTATAGGTAGTACCGTTGGTATGAGTGCCGTTGGTTTAAAACCAATTGTTGAAGTTCAGTTCGCTGATTATATTTGGCCAGGATTAAATCAATTGTTTACAGAGGTAAGTCGTTCTTGTTATTTAAGTAATGGAAAATGGCCAGTAAGTTGTATTGTGCGTGTGCCAATTGGTGCTTACGGAAGTGGCGGCCCATACCATTCAAGTTCTGTAGAAAGTGTTTTAGCCAATATCAAAGGAATTAAAATTGCTTATCCAAGTACAGGAGCCGATTTAAAAGGCTTGATGAAATCTGCGTTCTATGATCCAAATCCTGTAGTGATGTTAGAACACAAAGGATTGTATTGGAGTAAAATTAAAGGAACTGAAGATGCAAAAACCATTGAGCCAGATGAGGATTATGTGATTCCATTTGGCAAAGGTAGAGTAGTGCAAGAGGCCTCTGAAGAAAATATATCTAAAGGTAAATCCTTAACCGTGATTACTTATGGTATGGGAGTTTATTGGGCCAAGAGCGCAGCTAAAAAATTTGAAGGACAAATTGAAATTATTGATTTAAGAACGATTGCACCAGTAGATGAAGAACTAATGTTTGCAAGTGCTAGTAAGCATGGTAAATGTTTGGTGTTAACAGAAGAACCTGTATTTAATGGTTTTGCTCAGAGCATTGCTGCACGTATTTCGGAAAACTGTTTCAAAAAATTAGACGCGCCAGTAAGAGTGATTGGTTCCGAAAATCTACCAGCTATTCCATTAAATTCAACTTTAGAAAAAACCATGTTGCCTAATGCCGATAAGGTAGAAAAAGCAATAGAAGATTTATTAAATTATTAAACAAAAAAAGGCTTTACAGTTTGTAAAGCCTTTTTAAATTAAAACAATTAGTTATTTCACTTTCACCCAAAAGGTTGTTCGGCCTAACATCGATACCCCAATGTATCCGCGAACATTTAAATTCCCTTTTTCATCACGAGTGATTTTGCAGCTATATGTCTTCCCGTTTTTTGGGTCATAGATAGTTCCATTATGCCACAAGTCTTTTCCGTCAAATGTAAAATCCTTTAAGATTTCTTTTCCTGCTAGTTTTTCTGTTTTTTGTTTCTCATCTGGATTATTAGAATCTAATTTACCTGGAGTTTTTGTCCAAATAAGTTTACCAAAGTATTTGTTGTCTCTTTTGGTAATTTCTACCATACCTTCATTTTTATCAGTCATGTAGGTTCCAATAAGGACATCTCCACTTTGAGAAAAAAACGAAACGGAGAATAATAACAAAATAATTGTAATTATGTTTTTCATAGTTTTTTATTTCAAATATATAAGATTTTATTAATAAACAGTTCATCAATCAAAATGTTCTATTTGCAATAAATCCCTATTTTTAGAAAAAAATAAAAAATATGCGCTATATAATTATTATCTGTTTAATTGTTCTTCAATTATTTGTAAATGCTCAAACAATCAACGAGCAATGGGTAAGAGATAACTATACTAAAAAAGAGTATACCATCACCATGCGAGATGGGGTGAAATTGTTTACTGCAGTTTATGCTCCTAAAGATAATAAAGAGAAACATCCTTTTTTAATGATTCGCACGCCCTATTCTTGCGCACCGTATGGCGAAGATAACTTTCAATCTCGTCTATGGAATTTCCACTGGAGAGAATATTTAAAAGAAGGATATATTATAGTTATTCAAGATGTTCGCGGGCGTTGGATGAGTGAAGGAACATTTATGGATGTTCGTCCATTTAATCCAAACAAAAAAACAAAAAAAGACATTGATGAAGCCAGCGACACATACGACGCTGTTGATTGGTTAGAAAAAAATATTCCTAATAATAATGGAAATGTTGGAGTATTTGGTACGTCTTATCCAGGCTTTTATTCTACAATGGCCGCATTAAGTGGACATCCAGCCATAAAAGCAGTTAGCCCGCAAGCGCCAGTAACAGAGTGGTTTAAAGGCGATGATTTTCACCACAATGGAGTTTTTATGTTATGTGACGCTTTTAATTTTTATTCTAGTTTTGGTCAACCGCGTCCAAAGCCTACTACTATTGGACCTAAGGAATTTAAACACTATACGAATGATATATATAAATACTATTTAGAAGTTGGCGCATTAAAAAACTTTAGCAAATTAATGGGAGATAGTATTTTGTTTTGGAACGATTTAATGAATCATCCTAATTATGATGATTGGTGGAAAGCGCGCGATGCCCGTGTTGGTTGTAAGAATGTAAAACCTGCGATGCTAACAGTTGGAGGTTTATTTGATGCAGAGGATTGTTATGGTGCTTGGCGTTTGTATGAAGCTATCGAAAAACAAAGCCCAACAACTAATAATAAAATTGTAATGGGGCCTTGGTTTCACGGCGGCTGGAGTAAGGGTGATGGAAGCTTTTTAGGAAATGTGCGTTTTGGAAGTAAGACTTCTAACTATTTTCAAGAGAATATCGAAATCCCTTTTTTCAATTACCATTTAAAAGGAAAAGGAAACATTGATCAATTAGCGGAAGCTTCTATATTTTTTACTGGAGAAAATAAATGGAGAAGTTTAGCGGCTTGGCCTCCAAAAGAAATGACCCCAACGGCTATTTATTTTAACGACAATGGATTATTGTCGTTTAGTAAATCAGACACACAAAATAGCTCAACTAATTATACAAGCGATCCGTCAAAGCCAGTTCCATATACAGAGGATGTTTTGGATGGAAGAACAAGAGAATACATGACAGATGATCAACGCTTTGCGAGTAGAAGACCTGATGTGATTGCATTTAAAACAGGTGTTTTAGAAAATGATTTAACATTAGCGGGAACTTTGATTGCTGACTTAAAAGTTGCTATCTCAACTACTGACGCGGATTTTGTGGTGAAAGTTATTGATGTGTTTCCTGATGGGTTTGAATATGATACTTTGACTTATGCTTCAGATAAAGAAAATGATTATCTAATGGATGGTTATGAAATGTTAGTGCGTGGCGAAATAATGCGAGGGCGTTACAGAAATAGTTTTGAAAAACCTGAAGCATTTGAATCAAATAAAATAACCACTGTAAAATTTGAGTTACCAGACATTGCCCATACATTTAAAAAGGGTCATCGTTTAATGATTCAAGTACAAAGTACATGGTTTCCATTAGCTGATAGAAATCCACAACAATTCATTGATATTTATCATTGTGCTGATGCAGATTTTATCAAATCAGAAATTAAATTATTTCACGATGTAAATAATGCATCAAGTGTTATTCTTCCAGTTTTAAAATAGAAATTTAATAACATAAAAAAGCCCTCACGATATTGTGAGGGCTTTTTTGTTTTTGGTATTTTTCTAATTATTCAAGGATTACTTTAAATAATTTAGTTCCCTCATTTGATTTAGCTTTTAAGTAATAGACTCCTTTACTCATCATGCTCATATCAATTGTTGCTTGGTTTGAGTTTTTGATGGTTTCATTTTTTACTGTTTGACCTAAGGTATTAATAACGGTAATATTTAAGCTTTCAATAGATGCAGAAGTAGAAATAGTAAACACACCATTATTAGGATTTGGATAAATTGATATAGTTTCAGAAGAAGTTATATTTTCAATTCCTGTACAAGCACTAACTGTTAAGGTAATAGAGTTATTGCCGTTACATGTTCCGTTTGATCCCGTTACAGTATAAACAGTTGTTGTTGTTGGATTCGCAACAACAACACTGCCATTTGCACTGCTTAATGTTGCAGAAGGCGACCATGTATAATTAGTGGCGCCACTAGCTGTTAATGAAGCAGTTTGACCTGTACAAATTAATGTTGGAGAAGCAACAGATGTAACGGTTGGACTAAGCGTTACGTTTATTGTAAATGTTTTTGATGCTCCAGTACAAACTCCATTTTTTCCTGTTACAGTATATGCAGTTGTTGAAGATGGTGATAAAGTACTTGTAGCGCCTGAACCTGTTGGCAACCAAGTATAACTAGCTGCGCCAGTTAAACTTACAACAACAGATGTTCCATTACAAATAGTTGTATTTGTAATGGATGTAACTACAGTAGGAGTTGTACTAACATTGATAGCTATAGTTTTTGATGAACTACAAGTTCCGTTTGAGCCAGTAGCCGTATAAGTTGTATTTGATGTCGGAGTAACTGATATTACTGCAGTTGTTTGTCCTCCAGGCAACCAAGCATACGTTGTTGCTCCACTTGCTGTTAAGGTTGTAGATTGTCCCGCACAAATACTCGAAGATGAAGCTGTAACAGCAACAGTTGGAGAAGTATTAACATTAATCGTAAATGTTTTAGATGCTCCCACACAACTTCCATTGCTACCTGTAACAGTATATATTGTTGTTGAGGCTGGAGATAATGTACTTGAAGCACCAGAACCTGATGGTAACCATGTATAAGACGAAGCTCCGGTTAAACTAGCTACAACAGAAGTACCACTACAAATAGTTGTATTAGTAATTGATGTAGCTACTGTAGGAGTTGTACTAACATTAATAGCTATTGTTTTTGATGAACTACAAGTTCCGTTTGATCCAGTAACTGTGTATGTAGTGTTAGCTGTTGGTGTAACGGCTACAACAGTTGTTGTTTGACTTCCAGGTAACCAAGCATAAGTTGTTCCACCGCTAGCGGTTAGAGTGGTAGATTGCCCTGCACATATACTAGCAGAAGATGCGGTTACATTTACCGTAGGTGATGTTGTGACATTTATTGTGAAATTTTTAGGAGCGCTATTACAGCTACCTGTTCTTCCTGTAATTGTATATACCGTTGTAGATGTTGGAGATAATGTACTTGTAGAACCTGATCCACTAGGAAGCCAAGTATATGTTGTAGCTCCAGTTGCATTAACAATTACAGAAACGCCACTACAAATAGTTGTGTTTGTAATAGAAGTAACTACTGTTGGTGTTGCTGTAATATTAATAGTAATAGTTTTGGTTGAACTACATGTTCCATTAGAACCAGTAACAGTATAAGTTGTATTTGCTGTTGGTGTTACGGTAATCGTTGCAGTTGTTTGTCCACCAGGCAACCAAGCATAAGTTGTGCCGCCGCTAGCTGTTAGTGTAGATGATTGTCCAGCACAGATTGTAGCAGAAGATGCTGTGACATTTACAGTTGGATTTGGAGAAACAGTAATTGTAACATTGCGAACAGCACTTGTGCAACCACTAGTTGATCCAGTAATAGTATATATTGTAGTAGTGGTTGGAGATAATGTACTTGTAGCTCCAGAACCTGATGGTAACCATGTGTAAGTTGCTGCACCAGTTAAATTTTCAACAACTGACCCTCCGTTACAAATTGTAGTGTTAGTAATAGATGCTACAACTGTTGGAGTTGCAGTAATAGTAATTGATTTTGTTGCAGTAGTTGTTCCAGAGCCATTAGCTACCGTTAATGTAATTGTTTTTACACCTGCCGTTGTATAAGTTACAGATGTGTTTTGTGTAGTGGCTGTAGTAGGAGTTCCTCCCGCCATTGTCCATGTCCAAGAAGTAGGTCCTCCTGTTGATGCATCAGTTAATGTAATTGGAACACCTGTACATCCTACGCTAGAAGAGGTAATTGCTGCTGTTGGAGATGTTGCTCCAACTCCAGTTATGTTTATATTATCTAAATAAATAGCATCGCCATAATGTCCTCTGTTAATAAAAGCAATCATTACGTTTGTATTACCAATATAAGGAGTTAAGTCTATAGAATCTTTTACCCATTGAGAAGCCGCTGTTGGTGTAAATGCAGCTGATGAAGTAGCTGTTGTAGCTGTAGCTAATTGAGAACCACCCTTTAAGTAAGGGTATGTTATAGACGTACCACAATTTGTTGATACTCCAATTTGTAATGTGTCTATATACGGAGCTGCAAATGTTTGAGAGTATGATCTATAGAAAGTCATTTTTGCAGATGAAAAACTACTTAAATTTACATAGGTTTTTAACTCATCTTTTGTAGGGGTAATACTATCTGTCCAGTTGTCAAATACTGTACTTTGAGTGCTATTGAACCCAGCAGTTGTTGCAAGTTTCCATTTTATATTATCATTTCCAGCATCAGTAATATACCAGTTTGTTGGAGGGTATGTTGCTGATTGAAAATCTTGAACCAATGGTAAATTGGCTGCACTGATCACATTAATATAAGCTGCAACTGAATAGGTACTGCTTCCATTAGCATTTGTAGCAACCAATTGAACGCTATAAGTTCCAGGAGTGTTATATGTAATTGTAGGGTTAGAAACGGCAGATGTTGAAGGTGTTCCTCCAGCAAATGTCCAAGTGGTAGCCGTTGGAGACCCTGTACTTAAATTTGTAAATATCACTGTTTGTAAAGGGCATACAGTGGTTCTATTGGCAGTGAAACTTGCAGTTGGAGCTCCTAGTGCACAATTTCCTGCATTTAAAGGTGTCATTAATGGTTGCCCACAAGTTCCCCCAGCCTGTGCATTTCTTACCATAACAGCTAATCCTCCATTTAAATCATCAGTATTCAGTGTTCTTTTTGATTGACCATTTGATAAAGCATAATGCATTAAGTCGGTTGATTTAATAACATGGCCTAATTGATGACCGTGTCCTAATTCATGAACAGTTACTGATTCGAAATCATACTGAGAAGCACTTGGTGCAGCTGGACCATATTGCCAAGTGCCACCTCCTGGTGTATTTGAGAATTGAATATCAAGCTCAGTAACAAACCAAGTCATGTTTGGATTTGTTCCGCAACCAGACCAATAGCTGCCGCAATTCCCTAATACGCCAGCGGGTAAACTAGAGTTAAACGTTACAATATTAGTTCCGTCGTTTGCGGAAGCTGAAATAGATGAAGTAGTGGCGGATGTCGGCCAGTTAATAAATGTGGCGCACCTCCAAGATTGTAATGAACGCTGAAATGCTGCTTTAGCGGGCGCGTTAGTGTTAAATGCTGTGTTATATGTCCACGTGTATCCACCGCCAGATTGATTGATATGTTTAGTATTATAAACAATACCTCCATTTGTAAGATTTAAATGAGAATAAGGTATTGTTAAAGTGCCCGTACTATTTGATCCATTTACTCTAATAACACCAGTTCCTGCATCTGTTGGTACTTTTACTAGAATCTGTGTTGCAGACCATGATACAATGTCGTTAGCAATAGGAGAAATTGTTGTAGCTCCTCCATCGTCAGCGTTTTTAAATGCGATAAGTGATGGTGTTGAAACTGTTCCAAATCCACTACCGTTAATAGTTAAAACAGAAAACGTTCCTGCTGTAATCGTTGTTGGTGAAAAGCTTGTGATAGCCGCAATATTTTGCATGGCATTAACAGCAGGAGTAGTTATTTGAAATGGATTAATAGGTTTAATCTGCACATAACTAGCTCCAGTATATTGAGCAATGGTGTTATATAAGTTTGAGGATGCGTTTGTGTATTTATTAAATGGTTCTGTCGCAACGTCACTTACAACATCGTATTTAATAAATCCTTGGGCGCTTGCATAAGAATCATATACTTGTTTCCCAAACTGAGAAGGTTGGTTGTTTTGGTTAAGAGTAAATATACCTACGTCACCTACTTCTAATTCAAGTGTTGGTTCAAAAACATGTTTGTCGTTACCAACAATTCCACCTTCTGTTATTACCTCAATGTATGCAGCAGATGTGTTTTTAAAGGTTTTGTATACTTCTAAAAGATTAGAAGTGTAAATTTTATCATGCGCATTATTCCAAAATGACTGTTGGTTAATGACTTTACCCTCAATAATTAAAGATGATTGAGGTACACGTTGGCTTAATAATACAGGATACATTAAGCATTGAGCTGAGGTCTGAAAAATAGATGCTACTATAATAGAGCAGATTAGTAATATTTTTTTCATATGTGTTTGTGTTTAGTTATAGTAAATATAACAAACAGGATATTCAAAATCAATTTTTTCAATAATTCTCCAAAATATTTAACAATTAGGGTTTAAACAATTTAGTGTTTATTTCTATTGTTTGTTTTTTTAGCTTTTGTAGGTTAAAACAAATAGATTTATAGTAAATCTAAAATTTAGTTTTATGGCAAAGAAAACAGTTTCAAAAAGTAACGAGAAAAAGATATTTGTTCTCGACACTTCGGTTATCATTTATGACCATACCGCAATCAAAAATTTTCAGGAACATGATGTTGTTATCCCAATTACTGTTTTAGAAGAATTAGACAACTTTAAAAAAGGTAATGACACTAAAAACTTTGCAGCCAGAGAATTTACACGTTATGTAGATAATATGTCTGGAAATCATTTATTACAAGAGTGGACTCCTATCAATGGTAAAACACATGGTAATTTTAAAATCGAAATGCATAACTCTTCAAAGATTGATGCAGAAAAGATTTTTCAAGAACGTAAAGGAGATCATCGAATTTTAAATGCAGCATTGTATACAGCCGAAACAAACCCAGATAGAAAAGTTGTTTTGGTGACTAAAGATATCAATCTTCGTATCAAGGCAAAATCTTTAAACTTACATGCCGAAGATTATACTACTGGGAAAATTTTAGCGGTTGATGAGTTGTATACTGGTAACAGCACTGTTGAGAAGGTAAATCCAACAATCATCAATACTATTTATGAAAAAGGTTCATGTTTGGCTAAAGATGTTTTGAAAAAAGAAACTCCTGAGGATAATCATTATTATGTTTTAAAAAATGGCAATGCATCTGTTTTAGCTCGTTATGAAAATTCTTCAAAATCTTTGAAGCGTGTTACTAAAACATCATCATACGGAATCATTCCCAAAAACGCAGAACAATCTTTTGCGTTAGATGCCATTATGAATCCTGACATTAAATTAGTAAGTATTCAAGGGGTTGCAGGAACAGGAAAAACATTATTATCATTAGCAGGAGCTTTAGAGCAACGTCGCAATTATCACCAAATTTATTTGGCTCGTCCTATTGTGCCTTTAAGTAATAAAGATATTGGTTACTTGCCAGGAGATGTAACATCTAAATTAAATCCATATATGGAACCATTATGGGATAATTTAAAATTCATTAAGAGTCAATTCTCAGAAAAGGATAGAGAATTGAAGGCAATTAATGAAATGGTAGAGAACGAAAAAATTGTGATTTGTCCTTTAGCTTTTATTCGTGGAAGAAGTTTAAGTAATATGTTTTTTATTGTGGATGAAGCTCAAAACTTAACACCACACGAAGTAAAAACAATTATTACACGTGCTGGAGAAAACACAAAAATTATTTTCACGGGCGATATTTATCAAATTGATACGCCATACTTAGATGCGCAATCTAACGGATTAAGTTATTTAATTGATAAAGTAAAAGGTCAGCCATTGTACGCTCATATTACCTTACAAAAAGGTGAAAGAAGTGAGTTAGCTAATTTGGCAAATGACTTGTTGTAATCTTTAATGTGTTGTATTTAAATGGTAGTTGTATTCAGCTACCATTTTTTTATGTAATATTTTGTGATTTCTGGAACTTGGAATAATAGTGCTTATAAATATTACACTAGATAATCCAAGAAATGAGCCTCCATAAAATTCCATCAATTGATTTTTTCTTCGCTGCTCGTTTGCGAAGGTTGATTGTGTTTTTCCAGTTGAGTTCATAGCGCTATATGCAAAACAAGCTAATCCTGCTACGCCAATAGTAGCACCCGAATAATTTAGTACAGTTCGAATTGTTTTATTTTTCTTGAAGCGCTTTGCTAATAATTGGATTGGGGTATGATTTATGTTTTTCAAAATTGCAAAGAATTGTTTCTCGCTAATTTTAATAGAAGAATCGTATAAAAAACTTTTGAAATTTTTATGCTTTATTGATTTTAAGTTAGAGTACGTTTTGTTGAATTTTGGGAGATAGGAGAAAATAGCAGAGTCTTGAACAATAGTAGTTTTTTGATCGATTATGTAGTTTAATACTATGTTTTTTCGAAAATGGACAGTTTTATTATTTTTTGTTTTTATTCCAGAATAGAATTTTTTATTTTCTGAAAACTGGAATACATCTTGACTACCATTAATAGTATTTATTGTGGTAGTTTGAGCTATTAATTTAGTTATTGTAAATACAATAATTGTAATTATGCTAAGTTTCTTAAACATTGTTCTACATTATTCCAGGAAGCATTCCACTTGCCACTGATTTCATTTCGTTTTCGTTTAACTCATTGGCTTTAAATAATGCTTTATTTAAGGTTACAGTTAATTGTTCTTCTAACTCTTCTTTGTTTCCATGCTGCAAACCTGGTGCTATTGTTAAAGATTTAATTTCTCTGTTCCCAGTAATGGCAATTTTGATATCGCCACCAGCACCTTCAACATTTATAATTGTTGAAGCTAATTTTAATTTAATTTCATCGGCTTTTTGCTTCATTTCTTGAAGTTTACCCATCATGTCTCCAAATTTCCCGAACATCGTTTTTTTATTTTTTACTGTAAATTTAATTATTTTAAAATCCTGAACTCATTTGGTAAATAATTATTGAGTCGATTACCCAAATGTTTAATCCAACCAATGCCAAAGCCATTAAAGGTCATTAAATTCCAACCTTTGTCTCCTTCAATGGATTGTAATTCTTTTTTTAAAAATTGTAAGGATTGTTCTTGAGTACACTCTGTTGTTTGAATATTATTTGAACGATGTATGCTCCAAGCTAAATCATGATGAGGGATGACTTCATTTTTAATTAAGTTTCCAATGGTTGTGCCTACTTTTTTGTAATATAAGTTGGAGTTTTTATTTATAAAATCAATTGTAGTTTGATTTGTTAAGAGATAATCATCCTTAAATTTTGTAATTTCATGCCCCTCTAAATTTTCAATCCAATTCGAAAACAACACTTTTTCTTTTGGCTTAATAATTGAAAAGGCTTCGTATTTAGATTTTCTTACTTGACGATGGTTGTCAATGTCGCCGGGTTTTTTGAAGACTGAGCAGAAAAAACCTTCAGATTGAGTTTTATTTGGATAAAAACGATATCCAAATGCTTTTTGTTTTTCGCTCGTTGTTTCTACAATTCCCCAATTTTTTTCCGTTGGGATTTGCACACTCATTAAGCTAAATTCAGAAATCAGCCAATCGGCAATATCTTCGTTTTCTGATTGAGAGTAAGAGCAAGTGGAGTAAACTAATGTCCCGCCTTGCTTTAACGTTCCAATAATGTCAGATAAAATTCGTTTTTGACGTTGACTGCATAAATTCACATTATCTAAACTCCATTCATCAACAGCGTCGTGTTGTTTTCTAAATAATCCTGAACCGCTACAAGGGGCATCTACTAAAATAATATCAAATACATCATTGATTTCCGAATACGAAGTAGGGTCGTTATTGGTTACTACTACATTACTTGTTCCCCATTTGCTTAAGTTTTGCGCTAATACTTCAGCGCGCTGTTTAATAATTTCGTTTGCAACTAAGCTACTTTTCTCATTTAGTAATGAATTCAATAGAGTACTTTTTCCCCCGGGAGATGCGCATACATCAAAGGCTAAAAGCGTTTGATTAAAATCAACACAAGACGTTAAAGCGTGTTCAATAAACATAGAACCTGCTTCTTGCACATAATAACAACCCGCTTGAAATAATATATCATGCGTGAAATTAGGACGTTCTTCTAAATAAAAACCTTTGTTGTTCCATGGTACAGGCTTGTCTAATTTAAAGTTAAGCTGAGTTTTTTTAAATGGATTGATTCTAATACTAGTTGGTGAGTTTGTTTGATGCGCATTTATAAATGCGTCCTCATCAAATCCTTGACAACAAGAAATAGAGTTTATAAATTCGGTAGGTAATTGTAACATAATAGTGTATCAAAGATAAAGAAATATTACTTTTGTTTGTGTTTGAAAAGAAAGCTCCTGTAAAAATAACAGATCCGCACCTCGCATTAGTTAAAATGCAGAGCTGGTGCGCTTATCAAGAGCGTTCTCAGCAAGAAGCTCGTGATAAATTGTATGATTTAGGGATGTGGACGGATGCCGTAGAAAACATTATCAGTCAATTAATTCAAGATAATTTTTTAAATGAAGAGCGTTTTGCTATGGCATTTGCTCATGGGAAATTTACCATCAAAAAATGGGGAAGAATAAAAATTAAGCAAGAATTAAAACAAAAACGTGTTAGCGATTATTGTTTGAAGAAAGCATTGAAACAAATTGATGAAGACGAATACATTAAAACCCTCAAAAAACTCATTGAGATTAAACGTAAACTCATTAAGGAACCAAATAAAATTAAACTTCAATATAAATTAATGAACTACGCTTTATCTAAAGGTTATGAAAAAGATGTAGTGTTTGAGGTGTTGAATTCTAAAGAAGATAATTAAGTTATTCTCGCCCTTCGACTCCCTGTCTGCCTAAAAAGCAGGCGCTCAGGGTGACTAAGCAAACAACTCACTAGCAATTTTATCTGCTAGTAATTTTCCTTTTTCGGTTAAAGTGTAAGTTTCGTCTTTTACAACAACAGTTTCTTGTTTAATATATTCTTGAATTTGATTTAAGAAAATTTTCACGAAATCTGAATTGAAATTTATTTTTAAATAATTTATATCAATTCCCCAGATAGTTCTCAGCGAAGTGAGAATGTATTCATTAAATCGTTCAGTTTCTGTAAGTATTTCTTTTTCAAAATAAGCTTCTGATTTTTCTTCAAGGTGCTTGATGTAAAGATTATTGTTTGATACATTCCATTGCCTACTTGTTCCGTCAAACGAATGCGCTGAAGGCCCAAGTCCTAAATAATGCTCACCTTTCCAATAATTAGAATTGTGCTTGCTAAAAAAGCCTTCTTTCCCAAAATTAGAAATCTCATAATGGATGAAATTATTTTTTTCTAATCTATCTATCATTTCTAAAAACATCTCTGAGCTTTTCTCATCATCAATAGCTACTTCTTTTTTTACTTTAAAGTCGTGACCTAATTTCGTTTTTTCTTCAATAGTTAGGTTATAGCTTGATATATGAGGGACTTGTAATGCAATAGCTTTATCTAATGTTTTTTTCCAATTTGGTAAGTTTGAAAACTTGGAACCATAAATTAAATCAATCGTAATGTTTTCAAAACCTCTGTCTTGAGCTCTCTTTACAGATGATTCACTTTGTTTAGCATTGTGTGCTCTGTTCATCCAAATCAATTCTTCTTCATCAAAACTTTGTAAGCCAATGCTCAAACGATTTATTTCTAGCCGCTTTAATTCTTTTAATTTTTCGTCTGATAAATCATCTGGATTACACTCTAAAGTTATTTCAACGTTATTGGAAACGTTGTAGAGTTTATATAGCTTTTCTAAGATTTGAAATGCTTCCTTTTCCGATAGAAGGCTAGGGGTGCCTCCACCAAAATAAATGGTTTCAATAGTTTTGTTTGGCAAATAATTTATGCGATTGTCAATTTCCATTAAAATGCTTTTCACTAAAGCATCTTTGTTTTTTAAAGAAGTAGAAAAATGAAAGTCGCAGTAATGACACGCTTGTTTACAAAACGGAATATGAATATATATTCCACTCACAAATTATAATTTAACCGGAACTTTAAAGTAACTCACTAATTCGGTAATCAGCACTTTCACATGCTCAAGATCTTTTGCTTCATCAAAAGTTGCATTTAATTTTTCGATGTATTGCTTTCTTTGATTAGTTAAATACTGAGTAGTGAAATAGTAGGCGTCAATTGTTAAATCATTTTCTTTAACCACAATTTGATCAGATGTAATTTTTTTATAACGCTTGTAGGTTGTTATTACTTTGTCGTATTGTTGTAAGCTAAAATACCCCATAATCAAGGCAACAAACATTCCATCTAAAAATTTCTGAAACGGAATCTGTTGGTACGACACTAATGTATCTTCTAGTATTTTAACTGATTTTGCCTTATCTGTATTGTCGCCAGTTAATAAAATAGCCGAGTAAAAACATTTTAAATTGATAAGCTTAATAATGTATTCGCCATCATCCCAAATATTTTTCGCTAATTCTGATTCTAATTTCTGTTTTAGGAACAATATGTTTTCCTTAATGTCATGCGGCAAAGTTTTATGATAATCATCTCTAAAGATGAAGGCATAAGAACTCATATAATGGCTTGCCTGAACAGAAAATGAAAATATCTCAGGAATATTAATGTAACTTTTCCAAAATTTCAAAAAAGAACTGATACTATTCATTTTTTTCACTTCTTGAAGCATGGATTCGGTATTATTATTATTTACGTCTAGTTGTAAACGTAAACCCAATATTTTAAAATACATGTCATCTAAATAATGAAAACAAACGTGCGCATTATTTAAAAAATCTCTTTCTAAATCATCTAATTCTTTAATTGTCTCTTGTTTAAAGAAATCAGGATGACTTAAAAAGCTTAATTCATAATACTTTCCAAAACGAGCTAAAATATTTATAGAGTTAGATTTGTGATCTGTGTATTGATTGAAAAATTCTAAATCTTTATTTGCTTGAGATTTTGAAATATTTTCTTTGCCTTTAAAAAACAAGTTCTCTCTTAAGTATAAATAAATCGAATTTTTGATTTGTTCTAACTCAATATATTCTTTTACTTTTTTATGAAATTTATTAGCGTCTTTTGATTCTGTAATAAAACATTGTTGCGCAAAAAACTTAGTGACTTCAATTAAACTAGTGTAATCCTCTATTTTTTCGGCAACATCCGATAACCATTCAGCCACATCGTTGGCTTTTTGTTTTTCAGCTTTACTCAGTAATTCTTCAATAACTTGTAAATTATGTTTTAAATAATTGGGATAGTTTCTGCTTAAAAAACCACTTAGTTTAAATGTGTGATGTGTTAATTGAAGAAATTTCTTTTTCGTTTTCTCTTCAGAGTCTCCATAAATTAGTTTACATAATTCGTCAGATTCATGCTGTGTTTTTGAATGACGAATTGTAGTTACCAATTTATAAGGTAAATCGGCATTAGTGTTTAATAAATATTCTGAGAATTCCTTAAAATGAAATTCTGATAACAATAAAACTTGTTTTTGAATACTAATCATAATCGGTACGTATAATGCAAAAAGATTTGTTTAAACCTAATTATAAAGTTTTATTAATACAAGATTAATTCGCGAAAATATAATAAAAGGTTTTTATTGAAATAAGTCAGCATTTGGTATATTCCAATCAATTGGGCTTATATTTTTAGATTTTAAATACTCATTGGTTTTTGAAAAATGCTTACAGCCAAAAAAAGCCCCCCCAGCTAAAGGCGATGGATGAGCTGCCGTTAAAACCAAATGTCTATCTAAATCGATTAAGTTTATTTTTGATTTCGCGAAATTTCCCCATAATAAGAAGACACAATTTTCTTTTTTATCAGATATCAATTTAATAACTGCATCTGTAAATATTTCCCAACCTTTTTTTTGATGACTTCCTGGTTCTCCTGCTCTTACAGTTAAAGTGGCATTTAAAAGTAATACGCCTTGATCGGCCCAACTTGTTAAATTTCCATGACTGGGAATTGCAAAGTCAATATCAGACTTTAGTTCTTTATATATATTTGCTAAAGATGGCGGGATTTTAATCCCATAATTTACCGAAAAACTTAAGCCGTGAGCCTGATTTGAACCATGATAGGGGTCTTGCCCCAATATGACAACTTTTATATTTTCGAAACTAGTCAGCTTAAAAGCATTAAAAACCTCTATTTTTTTAGGGTAAATGTTATGAAGCCCTCTTTCTTCTTTTAAAAACTCTTCTAATTTGTTGATATATGGCAATTCGAATTCCTGTTTTAATTTTAGATCCCAAGAATTATTGATAATTTTTTCAGTCATTATGAATTGTTAATTGTTTGTCATTAAAAAAACATGATTTTCCTCACCCTTTTTTTTTGTTCTTAGCGAAATTAGTATATATTTGTTATTCTATTATTTTAAAATTGAAAACTATGAAAAAATTAGCTTTATTATCTGCTTTGTTGATTGCTTTTTGTGCGTCATTAACTTCTTGCAAATCGCACGAAAAATGCCCAGCATACTCTAAAGCTAATACTTCAATTTCTGCTAAAAAATCTGTTTAATTTTATGCTTTGGCATAAGCTTTCAGATATTAGTCAGTTACAAGACATTAAAGATCTTTCTAAAGAACAGCATATTAGTGCTGTTCTTTTATTTAAGCATAGTACCAGATGTTCTATTAGTTCAATGGCATTAAACCGTCTAGAGTCTAAATGGAACGATGATGAGCAAATACCTGCTTATTACCTTGACTTATTAAATCACCGAGATATTTCTAACGAAATCGCTACTTTATTTTCAGTAGAACATGCTTCACCACAAGTATTGTTGATTAAAAATGGAGCATGTGTTTACCATAATTCTCATAATGGTATTAATGCCGCAGAGATTTTAGCTACCGCTAAAGCCTAATTACCAAACAAAACTTATTATTTGCTTTAAATCGGGATGTAAACTTTTTGCTACCGGGCAAGTAAAAGCGGCATGTTCGTATATTTTCTTTTCTTTATCTGTATAATTTTTCTTAGGAAATGTCACCGTGATGTGAATTTCGCCAATACGTCTAGGATCAGCATACATTACCTTAGTCACTTCTGCAGTTGCTCCATCTACAGGAGTAATTCCATCTTTCATGGCTACAATTCCCATAATAGAAATCATACAACTCGCTAAGGCAGTTGCTACTAAATCAGTTGGCGAAAACATTTCGCCTTTTCCGTGGTTATCTTTAGGAGCGTCTGTATGAATCGTTGTGTTAGATTGAATATGTGTTGCTTCCGTTCTTAATTCACCTAAATAGGTTACTTTACTAGTAATCATGAGTGTTATTTTAACTCAAATATAATAAAGCATTAGGTATTTTATTAATAAATTATTAATTACTTTTGTTATCACATGATGAAACGATTTTCGTGCATTTTTTTGCTTTTGTTTTTAGGTAGTTTGTGCTTTTCTCAAAGTACTTCACAAGCTATTGCAAACGCCCAAGATCCAAATGTATTGTATAGAAATGAAATGTCGTTTGGAGTATTTGCTCATAGCCGCGGTTTTGGATTAAATTTCATGAGAGCTAAACATGTTACAGGAACTCGTAAACGATTATTAGAAATTGAAGCTTTAAATATGAAGCATCCAAAAGAAATTAAAGTTTCAAATAATGCAGATAATTCGAAAAGATTTAATTACGGCAAATTAAATAATATTCTTTTATTCAGAGCTGGTGTTGGATATCAAACTACAATCTTTAAACGAGCCGATAGAAAATCAGTGGAGATTAGAACGGCCTATTTTGTTGGGGCTAATATTACATTTGCAAAACCTAATTATGTGTTAGTTTACAGAGAAGGTAATTCTGGGAATAAATTTCAAGAATCTGTAAGATATGATCCAGAGGTGCATACTATTGATAGTATTTCTGGTAAAGGCCCTTTACTTGACGGATTAGCTGAATTAAAAATTTATCCTGGCTTTTATGCAAAGGCAAATTTAAGTTTTGAATACGCCCCTTTTTCTAATAAAGTAAAAGCCATCGAAACAGGAGTTATATTTGACTATTATCCAAAAGCATTGCCTATTATGGCACATAACCCAGCCGAAAATTTTATTGTTACCTTATACGTAGGCTTTGTATTCGGTAAAAAATGGTTCTAAAAATGGAAAACACTAACGAAAAAACTATTCTTGAAAAACCTCGTAAGCCAGATTGGTTAAGAGTAAAGTTGCCAATTGGAGAAGAGTATTTAAAAGTAAGAAATATTGTAGCAAAACATAAACTTCACACTATTTGCGAAAGTGGTAATTGTCCCAATATGGGCGAGTGTTGGGGAGCTGGAACTGCCACATTTATGATATTGGGAAATATTTGCACTCGTTCTTGTGGGTTTTGCGCCGTGGCAACAGGTAAGCCAAAACCAGCAGATTGGGATGAACCAAAACGCGTGGCAAATTCAGTAAAATTAATGGGTGTAAAACATTGCGTGATTACATCTGTTGATAGAGATGATTTAAAAGATGGTGGTTCTATTATCTGGGCAGAAACTATTAAAGCCATTCGTGAGATTAGTCCCGAAACAAAATTTGAATGTTTAATTCCTGACTTTGCTGGTAAGTGGGAAAATTTACAACGCATTATTGACGTGAAGCCAGACATCGTTTCACACAATATCGAAACCGTTAGACGACTAACAGCACAAGTTCGTATTCAAGCAAAATACGATAGAAGTATGGAAGTTTTAGAGCGATTGCACGAAGCCGGTGTTAGAACTAAATGCGGTTTAATGGTTGGATTAGGTGAAACAGAAGAAGAAGTTTTAGAAACGATAAATGATTTAGCGGCAGTAAATTGCGATGTAATGACTATTGGACAGTACTTGCAACCAACACCCAAACATTTACCAGTGGCTAGATATGTTCACCCCGACGAATTTAAAAAGTGGGGAGAAATTGCTTTATCCAAAGGGTTTAGATATGTAGAGAGTGGAGCCTTAGTTCGCTCTTCTTATCATGCTGAAAAACATGTATTTTAATTTACCTAAATCTCTCTAATGAATTCTCTTTTCTCTATTTTATTAAAAAATATTATCCTTCTAACCTTAATTGTTATTAGTTTAATTTTTGTATTTACACAGCACATTGGTTATAAGGAAGTGCGTTATGTTTTTTTAGGAACAGGAATATTATATGTATTAGCATCATGTTTAGAAGCATATACTCTTTCTCAAATAAAAAAAGACACTAAAAAATACATTTACTTTACGGACGGATTTATTGCAAAACGAATTATTAAAATAATCTCGTTTACATGTATTGGTGTATTAATGTATATTTCTGGAAGCATTATTAAGTACATGGCTTTTATATGCTTTTTAATTGCCTTTACTGAAATAGTAGTGACGATATGGCGCAAACTAAAAAACTTATGTTTTGTTGCTTTGGAAGATGATATATTAATTATATCAACCAACAAAATTGATACAACAAGCGCGAAAGAAATTCAAAACATTGAAACTCGCCATGGTTTAACTTATTTTGTTAACTATAATAAAAAAACCATCACTCTTCGTACAGATATGATGAATGAAAATGCAGAATTTAAATTAGCATTAGAAAATTGGATTAACTCTAATAATTTAAGAGATAAGGTGGTTGTGGAGTAATTTATATTTATTAAAAACTAGTTTAATGCTAGAATTAACTCTCCATTCCAATATGAATTAAGGCATCACCTTGATTAACCACTGGTTGATTATTAATGCCAACAATATAGCCATCAGCAGTTGAAAGTATATTGTGTTCAATATTTCCAAAAGGATTGCATATTACACCTAACAAA
>Ga0208628_1000056_pt1 | contig 74512 bp, 69 predicted proteins | sample LakWasMet16_LOW5_2_FD_183864 | JGI IMG/M metagenome (GOLD analysis project Ga0208628, IMG submission 183864) | Freshwater sediment methanotrophic microbial communities from Lake Washington under simulated oxygen tension - Sediment Metagenome... | ecosystem: Environmental > Aquatic > Freshwater >... | reverse complement strand
AAAAAACGGCCACGTTTATCAACTAACGTTAATGAACCAATGCCATTTTGTTTCGCTACTCTAAAGTCATCGGCACCAAAGCTAGGAGCAATGTGTACGATACCTGTACCATCCGTAGTTGTAACGAAATCACCAACAATAACTTTAAAAGCATCGCCATCTGTTGGCTGAACAAAAGGTAATAATTGCTCGTATGAAACGCCAGCTAAATCGGAGCCTTTACAATGATTAACTATTTTGAATGGAATGTTTTTATCTCCCGGTTTGTAATCTTCAAATTTTAAATCCGTGTGTTTTTCAGAAAAATATTTGTTAACTAAATCTTTGGCTAATACAACTGTTTGCGGAGTTCCATTGAATGGATTAAAACTTTCTACAAATACATAATCAATATCTTTCCCTACAGCTAAGGCAGTGTTTGAAGGCAAGGTCCAAGGAGTAGTTGTCCAAGCAAGTATATAAAAATCTCCTTTGATATTGAATTTAGATTCTTTTACTTTAAACTGAACAGTTGCTGTTCTATCTTTCACGTCTCTGTAGCAACCTGGTTGATTTAACTCGTGGGAAGATAAACCTGTACCTGCAGCTGGTGAATAGGGCTGAATAGTAAAGCCTTTGTATAATAAGCCTTTGTTATTCATGTTTTGTAATAGCCACCAAACGCTTTCAATGTACTTGTTGTCATAAGTAATGTAAGGATCTTTCATATCAACCCAGTATCCCATCTTAGCCGTTACATCTTCCCACTTATCGGTGTATTTCATTACCTCTTTACGACAAGCTTTGTTATAATCTTCAACAGAAATAAATTTTTTGCTGTTAGGGTTTCCAATATCTTCTTTAGTAATCCCAAGGAATTTTTCTACTCCAAGTTCAATAGGCAAACCGTGAGTATCCCAACCTGCTTTACGTTTTACTTGAAAACCTTGTAAGGTTTTGTAACGACAAAAAATATCTTTGATCGTACGACCCATGACATGGTGAATGCCTGGTAAACCATTAGCACTTGGCGGTCCTTCGTAAAACACCCAAGGTGTTTTGCCTTCGCGAGTAGAAATAGATTTACCGAAAGTGTCTTTTTCTTTCCAATAATCTAAAATGTCTTTACTTATTTGCGATAAGTTTAGTTGGTTGTATGTAGGGTACTTTTTCATTGTTAGTTTGAGTTTAACCGCAAAGAGCGCAATGTTTTAGCAAAGGGCGCAAAGGGTTGTTGCTTAATAAATTAAGGGTAGCGAATGTACAAAAAATTGGTTTAACAACAAAAGATAGAATTACTTAGCGAACTTAGTGTCTTGTTTGTGTCTCCGTGGTGAACCTAATCAAGTTTCCCCATTTGTTTGAGTTTGCTTTCAAACGAAAAAGCGATGGTTTTTGCTCTAAAAATGGCTTTTTGAGCATTTTCTCCTTCAAATAAAGTATTTACGGTGTTTTCAAATGCATTTAACCAGATTGAAAAATGTTCAGCTTTTAAGGGCAAATTCACATGTTTGTCAAATACATTAGTTGTGTAACCTTCTTTATCCAACAAAACAAATTCCCAAAAAGCAATCATGTGAGGCATGTGTTTTTCAAAATCCACATGCTCAAAAATGGGCTTCACCTCTTCGTTTAAAAGTAAATTTGAGTAAAAAGTCTTTACTAAAAGTTCTACGTCAGCTGAATTGGTTATATCTTGTTTCATTTAGTAAAAGTGGTATGCAATTGTGAATCCGCCAAATTTATAAGGAATAAAATAAGAATGAATTTCCTTCACGACATTATAATAATGTTCAGAATAATAGCTTTTAATGAATTGAATATTCAATAAAAAGCCAACAGACAAAGATTTGTTAGAGCTGAGATGAAAGTTTTTTTCTAATCCAGATTGAAAATGCATACTTCCGTTTCCATAATCTTTTGGCATTGAACTTGGCAGCCATGGCTCATTAATATCATCATATCTTTTTCCAAAAGTATATCCTCCACCTAATTTTAAATAAAATTCATTCGGTTTTTTATTTAGCTTCGGTTTCAGCATTAAGCCAATTGGAAATAAATTTGCTTGAGTCCATCTGTTATACCCAGCGTAAAATTGTATTGTGAAATCAGTTTTTATTCTCCAATCTGCATTTATATAGACTCCTATATTATACATTTGATTGAAGTTTTTGGATTCTGGCTGTTTATAATCTCCTGTTACTATTTTATAGTACCCAATGCCATACATTGTATTGAGTGAAGGGTAAAATTTAATACTGGACTTAAAAACAGACTTAAAAGCCGTAGAATCTTGGCCAAAACTAGTTGTTGAAAAAAATAAAAAAGTAATACTATAAATTATGACAATTACTTTGTTATTCATGTAACAAAGATAGTTTACTTTTTCTTACAAACCTGAATAGTGTGGCTAATGCCTACATTATCAATTTGCTCAACAACTTTAAATCCTGCTTTATCAATTAATCGGTTAAACACCTCACTATCGTACATTTGACTGTTTCCGTTAGCAATATTGGTAAAGTATAAAGAAGTCATTTGTAAACTAAAAGCACCTGGTTCAAATTTTTGACGATCCCAAAACGTTTCCATGATATAAATATTGCCATCTTCTGCAATAGCTTCGTGGCATCGTTTTAAAATACTTACAATTTCATCTTCGCTAAAACAATCTAAAAACTGACTCATCCAAATGGCATCTGCTCCTTTCGGAAAACGATTGGCATCATCTAAAATATTTATTGGATGATAATTTACTCTATCTGAAAAAGGTGTTTTTGCAATATTTTCCTTTGCCATAGCTAATTGCCCTGGTAAATCTAACATCGTCATTTTTACATCGGCATCATAGTTAAGACACTTCATGGTAAACTTTCCTGTATTACCACCAATATCTAAAATATGTTTTGGTTGACGTTTAAATAACTCAGCCAAAGCTTGGTCAAACGATCCATCAGAATAATAATGGTCAAAATTAAACCAGCTATCTTGTATAGGTTTTGGTAAATGTGCTAATCCTTCGTAAACAGTAGGCCAATCTCCTAAAACTTTTAATCCAGTTGGCTTTCCTTCTTTAATACTATCTGTTAAGGTAAACATTCCTTCATAACATACATCGTTAGTGAAATCCATGTTAACATTAGTCATACGGTCGTTTAAAATAAATAAGCCAGTTTTGGTAATAGTATATTTGTCGTCATTTTTAATCACTAAGCCTATTCCTAAGCCCGCTTCTAACAAAACTCTTACTCCATATTCTGATAATTTTAATTTGGAATAAACTTCTTCTAAAGTTACTCCATTAACTCCAGACTCCTCAACCATAGCCAAAATACCAAGATCTCTTAGCGATTTTGTAGCTTGAAAAACAATAGGTGCAAAGGCAATAAACTGAGCATTAGTAATGGCTTCGAACGCCGTCTTAGTATCCTTGGTGAAAAAATTCATGTTAAAAAAATTAATCTATTCTACTTTTAAAAGCACCAAAATAACGAAAAGATTAAACATTTTTTATATTTTCTTCATTAAAATTAAAATACCCTCTACTCCTGTAGCATATTTGTTTGTAATATTGTAAATTGCACACACAATTATGGTAAAGATAGGAGATAAGAAAATATCGGCAGATGATTTCTATAAGGTTTTAATAAGCAATTTAGAACTCAAATTAGATGAAGAAGCCTTAAGAAAAGTATATCGCAGTCATTATTTTTTAAAAGAGTTTACTCGCGAAAAATTAATATATGGTATTAATACTGGTTTTGGGCCAATGGCACAATATCGCATTAATCATGATGATCAAATGAAATTGCAATATAATTTGATTCGTAGCCACTGCTCTGGCTCAGGAAATCCAATTCCTGAAATTGATTGTAAAGCAGTGATGTTGGCGCGATTAAATACATTGATGCAAGGTTTTGCTGGTATTCATCCAGATGCCTTGATTTTAATAAAAGACTTAATCAATAAAAATATTTCTCCTGTTATTTATGAGCACGGTGGTTTAGGTGCTAGTGGCGATTTAGTGCAATTAGCACATTTAGCATTAACTTTAATTGGTGAAGGTGAAGTTTACTATAATGGAGTAATTACCCCAACGGCCGAAGCTTTTAAAAAAGAAAACATCACAGTCATGGAAATTCATATTCGTGAAGGCTTAGCCTTAATGAATGGAACTTCTGCCATGAGCGGTATTGGTATGCTAAACGTAATTTATGCCGAAAACCTAATGAACTGGAGTTTATTAGCTTCGGCAACTATTATGGAATTAGTTCAAAGTTTTGATGATCACTACTCTACTCCATTAAATGAAGTAAAGCATCATTACGGACAAAACCACGTTGCTAAAGCCTTACAAGAAACATTAAAAGATAGTAAATTAGTTAAAAGCAGAGAAGAACATCACTACAATCAAAAAGTAGAAGTAGATGTTTTAGTGGAGAAAATGCAAGAATATTACTCTATCCGTTGTGTGCCACAAATTGTGGGTCCAATTGTAGATACTGTAAATTATGCAAAAGAAGTGTTAATTAATGAAATCAATTCGGCCAACGACAATCCTATTGTAGATTGGGAACGCAAAAACGTTTACCATGGCGGAAATTTCCACGGAGATTATGTAGCATTAGAAATGGATAAACTAAAAATATCCATCACTAAATTATCAATGTTAGCAGAAAGACAATTGAATTTTTTATTAAATAATAAGTTAAACAATATCTTACCTCCTTTTGTTAATCATGGTGTATTAGGATTAAACTTAGGAATGCAAGGTGTGCAATTTACAGCTACTTCAACTACTGCCGAAAATCAAATGTTATCAAACCCAATGTATGTTCATAGCATACCTAGCAATAATGATAATCAGGACATTGTGAGTATGGGGGCTAACGCTGCCTTAATTTGTAAAAAAGTAATATTAAATAGCTACGAAGTTTTAGCGATTGAATGGATGACTATTTTACAAGCGATTGATTACTTAAAAATAGAAGATAAATTATCCACAAAATCAAAAGATGCTTACGAAAAATTACGCAAAGTATTCCCTTGTTTTGTTGAAGACTCTATCAAATACAAAGATGTGAAAGCAGTAAGAGATTATATATTTTATAACCACATAGAGATTTTATAATAAATGGAATACGCATTAGTAACAGGCGGTAGTCGCGGAATTGGAAAAGCAATTTGTTTACGATTAGCCGATATGGGCTACAATATTATTATTAACTACACATCTAATGATGATGAAGCAATTAAAACTCAAGAATTAATTAAAGCAAAAGGAGTTGATGCTGTGTTAATGAAGTTTGATGTGAGTGTTACTGCAGAAGCAGATGCCCATGTAGAACAATGGATAAATGACAATAAAGATAAATCAATTGCTGTATTAGTAAATAATGCTGGTATTAGAAGAGATAATATCATGGTGTTTATTAGTCCTGAAGATTGGCATAGAGTTTTAGATATTACGGTAGATGGATTTTATAACGTAACACGTCATGTTGTAAAAAGTATGCTAACTAAACGTAAAGGTCGTATTGTAAATATTGTTTCTTTATCAGGTTTAAAAGGTATGCCAGGACAAACCAATTATTCAGCTTCTAAAGGAGCTATAATTGCAGCAACAAAAGCATTAGCTCAAGAAGTTGGTAAACGTGGAATTACTGTAAATGCAGTTGCGCCAGGATTTATTAAAACAGACATGACTCAAGATATTAACGAAGCTGATTATAAAGGCATGGTTCCAATGAATCGGTTTGGAGAGCCAGAAGAAGTAGCGGGTGTGGTTGCTTTTTTAGTTGGCAAAGATTCTAGTTACGTAACAGGTCAAGTAATTTCAGTAAACGGAGGATTATATAGTTAGTAGTATTAAAGTATGAACAGAGTAGTAATTACAGGTATAGGCGCTTGGTCATGTTTAGGAAAAAATGTTGACGAAGTAAAAGACTCTTTATTTGCTGGCAAATCGGGTATTGGATTTGATCAGGTTAGAAAAGATATGGGCTATCGTTCTGCCTTAACGGGAATTGTTGAAACTCCTATTTTAAAAGGTGTGATAGATAGAAGAGCTCGTGTGAGCATGGGGCAACCTGCCGAATATGCCTACATGGCTACTTCGGAAGCTTTACGAATGGCAAATATGGATCCTGATTGGATTGCAAATCAAGAGGTAGGTATTATTTATGGTAATGATAGTGTGGCTCAATCTACAATGGAAGCCATAGATACTGTGAGAACAAAAAAAGACACCACTCTTGTAGGCTCTGGAGCAACTTTCCAATCCATGAATTCTACGGTGACAATGAATCTCTCTACTATTTATAAGTTAAAAGGAATTAACTTTACGTTAGCGGCTGCTTGCGCTAGTGGATCTCACTCTATAGGGATGGCTTATTTATTAATTCGCACTGGATTACAACAACAAGTAATTTGCGGGGGAGCTCAAGAAGTAAATCCCTTCACATTTGGTAGCTTTGATGGATTAAGCGCATTCTCAATTCGTGAAAATGACCCTACAAAAGCTTCTCGCCCATTTGATAGAGATAGAGATGGTTTAGTGCCAAGCGGCGGAGCCGCAACCGTTATTTTAGAAAGTTTAGAGTCTGCGCAAAAACGTGGGGCAACAATATTAGCCGAAGTTACGGGATATGGTTTTTCGAGCAATGGAGATCATATTAGTAATTCAAGTGTTGATGGACAAGTACGTTCCTTATCAATGGCATTAAAAGATGCTAAATTAGCTGCTAAAGACATTGATTATATTAATGCGCATGCTACTTCTACTATTGGAGGAGATAGAGTAGAAGCTCAGGCTATTCATCAATTATTTGGTGATTGCAAAACACCTGTAAGTTCAACAAAATCTATGACTGGTCATGAGTGTTGGATGGCTGGAGCAAGTGAAATCGTTTATTCTTTATTAATGATGAAAAACGACTTTATTGCCCCAAATATAAATTTTGAAAACCCAGACGAGAATTCTCAAAAAATAAACATTATTGCTCAAACAAAGCAAACACCGTTAAACACTATTTTATCCAACTCTTTTGGTTTTGGAGGCACAAATTCTACTTTGATAATTAAAAAATTTGCCTAATTTTGTATACTTATTCAAAATAAATACAGAAAGGTAATAGTATCATGACGCAAGAAGAAATTACAAAAACCGTGAATGGTTTTTTGGTTGAAGAGTTTGAAGTAGAGGAATCTAAGATTACACCTGAGGCAAATTTACGTGACACCTTAGAGCTTGACAGTTTGGATTACGTAGATTTAGTAGTGGTAATTGAAAGCCATTTTGGATTTAAAGTAGTGGGAGAAGATTTTTTAAGTATACATACTTTCCAAGATTTTTATGATTATTGCTATAAAAAAGTTCAAGAAAAAGCAGTAGCTTAATTTATTATATTTTTAAATACAGAAAACAAAACACCATGTGTTTTGTTTTTTTATTTACAACACATTTTACACTATGGCTGATCAAAATAAATGGAACGGGCAATCACAAGCTAAAGTTTTAGGATTTAAAATTTTTGTGTTTATTCTAAATACATTTGGTCTAAACCCTGCGTATTTTTTGTTGCGTTTTGTTTCATTTTACTATTTCTTATTTACTAAACAAAATAAAAATATTCGAGAATATTTTATAAAAGCTCATGGCTATTCCAAACTTAAAGCCCGACTAGCGGTTTATAAAAACAATTTTCTTTTAGGACAAACTATTATTGATAAAGTTGCTGTAATGGCTGGAGCAAAACATCCATTTAATGTTGTACACAAAAATGGTGATATGTTAGATGAATTAACCGCTATTGGTAAAGGTGGGATATTAGTGAGCGCTCATATTGGTAATTGGGAAGTAGCTGGACAAGGTTTAAACAGATTAGGAACAGCCTTTAATGTGCTAATGTATTCTAACGAAAAAGAAGAAGTTAAACAATACATGGATGGTGTGATGAAAAATAAAAAAATAAACATCATTGCCATTGATGAAGAAACAAAGAGTCATATCATAGAACTTCATAAAGCATTTAGTAATAACGAACTAGTAGTGATGCATGGTGATAGATACAGAGAAGGTGCAAAAACATTAACTGCAAACTTCTTTGGAAGACCAGCAAGATTTCCAGCAGGTCCGTTTATTATGGCTGCTAAATTTGGGGTACCATTATGTATTGTATTTGCAGTAAAAACAGGTAAACATACTTATCAATTTTCAACAGAAAAACCCATACAAGTTGCAAGAGTAAGAGGCGAAGAACAATTAGAAAAAGTATGTCAAGAATTATTAGTTCAGTATGTTGCCGAAGTAGAAAAAATAGCAAAACAATACCCTCATCAATGGTTTAATTATTACGATTTTTGGAAGTAACTAAATCTTAGTTGCAATCCAATTTATATAATTAATTAATCCTGAGCCCTCATTTGTTTCTTGATATTTTTTTACAAAGTCTTGAATAGCTACTTTTAAAGGTCGCCACTTAAATTCGTATTTGGTTAAAAATTGATTTAAGATATTTAAAATAGCTGTGTCTATTTTAACTGATTCCTTTTCTTTAATTTCTGAAATTAATTTAAGTAATTGATTCAATTGCTTTGCGCACAAGTCGTAATCTTGTAGCTCAATTCTATTAATTAATTCAAATACATGAAGCTTAACAATAAAAGACTTATCTAGCGATTTGAAATGTTGTGAAATATACATCTGGCTAAAAAACTTACTAGCTTGCTTGTATTTTTTTAAATCAAAATTTAAGATTGCTAAATTATTTAAGACATAAAAATACTGATTAGGGTTTGCCTTAATTTGTTTCTCATTTTGCGCTTCCTCTAACGTATCAATAGCCTTTAAAGTATTGGTTTTACTGTAATTATTAACTAAGATGTTATAATAATAAAATATATACTGATTGTATAAAGCTTTATCAAATTCAAAAATAGCTTTATGTAAAACCCCTGCGTACTGAATAGCTTGTGAATGTTTGTCTATCATATAAGAGGCATTACATAAATACACCAGCAGTTGTAATTTGACCTCGTGGGTTTGTTTTGAAAACAATTTATCGTTTTCAAATTCAACTAAACATGATTTTAAATAGGACTCCAAAGACGTGTAATCTTTAAGCAACAACATTAAACGACTTAAATTTTGAAAAATTTTAATTCGTAATTGCGCACTATTTTTTACGTAGGAAAGTTTAATTGTGTTTTTTAATGTGTGATTTAACCAGCTTGTAATTTCCTTTTTAGATGCTAAATTTTGTGTCGTTTTTACTTCATGCGAAAGCACTGCTAAATTGTTCTCTAAATCTTGTAGCAGTTTTAAACGTTGGCTATTTTCATTTCTTTTTTCAATTATTTTTATAGGACTTTCATTCATGTTTTGAATACTCATTCTCACCATTTGTTCGTAAATAGCTTCAAGCATCGCGAAATCTTCTTTTTCAATAGCACGTCTTTCGGCTAATTTTAGATAATGAGTCGATAAATCAAATTGTTCTTTTGTATTAAAAATTTTAGCCAACCCAATTAAATGTAACACATCTATTTCTGCTTTTTTATGGTTTAAATTAGACAAGACAATTCCAATATCATCCACAATTTTGTTCTTGAGTCTGTAATATTTTGTATCGGGTTTAGTACCTTGATACACCACATTAAAATGGTATTTATCCGACTCGTCATCATGTTTTTTTATAGAATCAAACAGTTCAATATCCTTTCTATCATTGAAATTATGCGTTCTTTTGGTGTAAAGTTTATAGCTTTTTAATTCTTCTTTCTCTAAAGATTTAATTAAGTCTTGTAAAATATCCATAATATGAGTATGTAATAAAATATAAAAGTAATTTATTTTTAGTTGATTATTTAATTAATTTTAAAGTAGTAAAAACTATTGCCATGAAATATCAACATATGAAGCGACTATTGATTTTATTATTTATGTTAGCAAGCCTTTTTAGTAAGGGTCAGGCTAAATTGGAGATGAGTCCTATTTATGCATTCTCTCCTGCAAACGCAAACACACCTGCAAGTACCGTAACATATAGCACTCAAGTAAGTATATCTGTGTATGTAAAAAACACAGGCAATACAGCCTTTAGTGGGGCTATCAATATTAACGCTAAAAGAGATACAACAAATGGCGTTTTTTGTGATTCTATTTCTATCACAACATTATTGCCCTTGCAGCCCGGCGATAGTTTACAAGGCTCTTTGTCATTTACTCCTACTCCAGGTGTTAATGCATTTAAAGTGGCTGGCAACGGAAACACAATTGTAGTTTGGCCTTATGTAAACGGAACGCCAATAGGGGATAGTTTAAGAAGTACCGTTTGGGTGAGTGATGCAAATAGTATCAAAGAAACAAAATCAGATTTCTTTAAGCTATATCCAAATCCCGTTATCAATCATATAAACATTAAACCCATAAAATCTATTGGCAATAAAAACATCATCATCTACGATATGTTTGCTAGAAAAATAAAAGAAATAGAATACTCTGAAATAATTGATGTTTCCGAATTAACGGCTGGTACATATTGGTTAATCATTTATTCAGATACCTCATCTTACAAAATACCTTTCATGAAACAATAAAAAAGACTTTATATGTTAAAAGAGCGAGCCAAATGGTTCGCTCTTTTTATTTGCACTGGCTTTGTTATTACAAAATAAATTTTATTATGTAATAAATTTAACTTAATAACCCATTATTTTATAATGTTTAAATGATATACTATAAATTTGAATATGTAATAAATTTAAAAAGTTGATTTATTACTCAGTTTTTTCTTCTCAAATTTGTATCAGATAAAATTGTCATACCTTTAATACTGAATAATATGAAAACAATCAAACAAACCATTTTAGGAATAGCACTTAGTGTTTTTTCTATTACTGTAAATGCTCAATGCCCTAGCATTACTAATTTAACAACAACAACCGGTGCTAACGGAACAGCAACTGTAACGCCAGTAATTACTAACTCCATTTTAATAGGGCCAGCAAGTAACATGTATTGGTCAACCTATCCAAATGCAGCTCAAACATCTAGCCAAGGCACATTTCAATTTTCAGCAAATGGCACTTATTCTGTTTGTTTAAATTACATCGACTCAACAAATGGTTGTAGCTCTAGCTTATGCACTTCAGTTGTAATTAGCAATATGACTGCTCCAACTTGTAACGCTGCATTTACAGCTTTTACAGATAGTAATTGCGTAACGCATTTTACAAACTCAACTACTGGTAGCAATATTACTTACCAATGGTATGATATGAGCAACGGCTTCAATTTGTTTAGCACACTAGCAAATCCAACTAATACATGGCCTAACGGCACTTATTTAATTGGTTTATATAGTTATTCTAATGGTGCATTTTGCGACTCAGTAACCCAAGTTGTTACTGTAAACTGTGCGGGTGGCGGAACAAACACGGCGTGTCAAGCTTCTTTTTATGCTTACACCGATTCGTCTTGCATTACTCATTTAGTAAATACATCAACAGGTTTTAACTTAACTTCTAGCTGGACAATCAATAATATTTCTTATCCTCCATCTGGCTCTAACTTAGGTTTATCATTAGCAAATGGTACTTATCCTGTTTTATTACAAACATACTCTAACGGTGTGCTTTGTGATTCGGTATACCAAACAGTAAATGTAAATTGTGCGGGTGGTAACACAACAACTCCAACTGGTTGCCAAGCTAATGCACAGTTTTATGTATTTGCAGATTCTACAAATACAGGAAACTATTTTGCTTATAATATGTCGTCTGGATCTGGCAATGTATCTTATATGTGGAACTTTGGCGATGGAACTTCATCAACACAACAATATCCTTTTCATCAATATGCAGCTCCAGGCAACTATGTTATTTGTTTAACAGTAACGGCAACATATAGCACAGCACTTGGCGGCACAACAACTTGCTCAGATACTTACTGCGATTCATCAAGCGTACAGCGCATGGCAGCAGGATTTTTAATGAGCCAAGTTAATGTCATTCCTCAATCTGCAACTGGTATTAAACAAGCAGAAATTTTAACTGGGTTAAATGCTTATCCAAATCCAATAGCTGATGAATTAACGATTGAAGCAACTACTAAAGATAATAGTAAATTAAATTATATGTTAATTGATGCCTTAGGAAGAGTTGTTTTAACTGGAAATATTGAAAACTCAAAAGCAACCATTAATACAAGTTCTTTAGAGAAAGGGTTTTATAGCTTAAGTATTACTGATGAGAAAGGAAGCTCATTAAAAGCTATAAAATTAGTGAAGTAATATATCATTGTTTAGTTAAAAACGCCTCGCAATTTTTGTGAGGCGTTTTTTGTTACTCGTTTAAAATGGTTTCGTTTAATTTTATCTCCAGTAAAATGTCAGGGCTTATTTCTAGCACATAGCAAAGTTTTAAAAAGGTAAGCATGGTGCAGTTTACCTCCCCGCTTTCAATTCTTCTTATTTGTTTTTCATCTGTATTTAAATGTATGGCAACTTGTGTGCGCGACAATTTTTTAAATTGACGTTGCTTATATATCACAAGCCCAAGTTTTTTAAGTATTAAATCTTGTTTTTTGTTACGCACATGTTAAATGTGCGCTTATATGCAAAATATTATTCGGTCATTTAAGACCGAATATGTATATTAGCTATACAATACAAAAACTATGGCTAAAAATTGAAATTTTGAAATCAAGGTTTTTCCTGCTAACTTTCCTTAGCCAAAACAAAGCAGAGTGTTTAAAATATTTTTAAAAAACAATAAACTTTATTAATTGAATAATACTCTTTACATATTTTTTCTTTTGTTTTTGTTGTGCTTTTGTTGCGAAACAAAAAGCCAAACTAATATTGTTCCTGATGGCAGTTTTGAAGACACAACCAATTGTCCATATCTTGGTATAACAATTAATGGATCTAGTCCTAATTGGTTTACATCTTCAAATTATGGGACCGCAGATCATTTTTGTGTTTGTAGCAATAAGGATTCTTTAATTTTTGGTGTACCTACTGTTGGTGTTCCAAACAATCTGATGGGATCTCAATATGCTTCTAATCAAAATTGCTATGCTGGATTTTTTGCACACTTAGGCTTTGGGTATAAAGAATACTTAGGAATTAAACTTACTCACAGTTTAAAGTCTACAGCAAAATATAATATATCATTTAAAATTAGCTTAGCGGATAGTTGTATTTACGCTGTTAAACATTTGGGTGTTTTATTCACTCAAAGTATTTTTATTCAAAACAATTTTGGAATCCCGAATTTAACCCCTCAAATAAAATTCACTTCAATAAATTACTATACTGATAAATCATCCTGGATGTTATTAGAGGACACTAATTATATTGCTAGTGGTAATGAATGTTTTATGACAATAGGTAGCTTCGATACGTTAAGTATTGATACAACTACTTTACAATTTCCACATACTTTTATTCCTGGCATTGGAAATGAATATCGTTCTGCATATTACTATATAGACGATGTCAAAATAATTGAAAAAACAAAGCCTTTTTTAATCCCAAATGTTTTCACACCCAACAATGATGCTATCAACGATATTTGGACAGTTAATTGTAGTGATGTAAGCTCTTTAACTATATTTAATAGATGGGGGTTAAAAATTAAAGAGGATAAGAATATTCTGCTGACATGGGACGGTAGTACTACTAGTGGTGAAATTTGCAGTAATGGAATTTATTACTATATAATTGAAACAAAAGAGAAAATGTACAATGGATTTATTCATTTAATAAGGTAAATATCTTATTAATAATGAAAAAACAAATATTAACAATTTTAAGTTATACCGTTAGCATATCAGCGATGGCACAATTTGGCAATGATGGTCCATACTGGAAACTTGGTGGCAATCCACCTGTAGGTATAAATTTAGTCAATACCACCAACAACTACCTGGGTACCGATGCCACAAATAGCACTTTTATGCGTTTTGGTGTTCAGTACAGCCAAGATATAATGATTGATAATGATAATAGCAAATTATTACCAGCAGATGGTAGTGGCAGGTTGCATGGTGGCCACTGGATAGGCATGGGAAGAGTTTTTACTCCAACCAATGGACCCGGGGCAAATGCTTTTTTTACACCAAAAGCTCATTTGCATATTGATGGAGGTAATACTTCGGGGCAATGGAGTAGTTTTGGTAATGGTATTAGAACATGGTTTAATACAGGAACTTTATATACTGAAAATAGTGATGGAATGTATGTTGGCTTACGTAATATTGGAACCAATTTTAGCTACGCTGTAATTAATTGGAGTGATGATGCTTATGGTGGAGCGGGAGGAAGCGATTTTTTAAGTTTTAATTTCACTGGTGCGCCTGGAGTTTTAGCTCCAACTACAAATGGTATGGAACTAGGACGATTTAATCCAACGCCAGGTAAAGGAACATTAGGAGTAGGTAATTTTCAATTTATTGGTGCTTCAACAGAACCAGTGAGAAGATTAGAAATTTTAGATGCAGACCCATCTAACGGTGTTAATGCTAATGCACCACAATTACGCACAACCTACACCTACAATGCAACGCCAACTGGCGGGGTGTTTACTGAGTTTCAAACAACTAATTTGGGCGATATGTATTTTAATACACGATCAAATAATAATGCCCGTCGTTTTGGCTTTCACGACAATACTCCAGGCAACACAGTTGAGATTACAGCCAACGGCAGTAGTCCTATACCAGTTGCACCAAACGGCAGTAGTGGTTTACGCTTTACTAACATGACTTCGGCAAATACTCCTCAAGTAAATCCTGGGGCGGGTGTATTAAGTGTTGATGCAAATGGAGATGTAATTTATGTTCCAGGCGGCGGTGCAGGTATTGCTAATAATGGGATTTCAGTAAATGCTGGAGTAACTCAATTAGGTGTACCATGCAGTGTAGCTAATATTCCTGCTATTTTAGCTAATCAGTTTACATCAGATAGAATCATAGCTAATCGTAATCAAAATTTATGGATTGCTTCCTTAAATAATGAAACTGGTGGTATGGGTGTTGGAGGGCAACCTGTTTTACCTTTCTGTAATTTAGGTAATACTTTCGAAATTAGCGCAAACTCAAAGAACACGCAATATGGTACCGCTGGTAGTGGATTGCGTTTTACAAAATTAACGTCATCATCTGCAACTATTCCAAACGGTGTTAATGGAGTCAATAGCGCTAAAGTATTAACCGTTGATGGAGACGGAGATGTTGTTTTAACAGATGTAAATGCTACGCCAATTACAGACAATGGAATTTCAATTTCATCTGGCACAGTGCAATTAGGTGTAGACTGTAGTTCTTCTATTCCTGTAAAAATCGCAAACCGATTATTAACTAATCGTATGATACATCTTAATGGGAAAAATATGATTTTTGCTGATGGTGGTAGAGTTGGCATAGGACAAGGATTAACAAACTGCACTGTTGGTAATAAATTAGAAATAACCTCTAGTTCAACTATGCCGTATTGGCCTCAAGTTGCGGCTAACGGTAGCAGTGGTTTAAGACTAACACATTTAACAAGCGCTAAAACGCCTATTGCAAATGGAGTAAATGGAGTAAATACATCAAAAGTACTATCTGTTGACCAAAATGGGGATGTGGTTTTAGTAGATGCTAGTACTGGTAATTTTGGAGTTGATTGTGGATCATCAAATGCTGGACTTTTACCTAACGATTGGCGTATTGGAATGAATGGTCATAGTGTAAATTTTGTGGGGACAGGAAATGTAAACATTGGCGACATTCAAAATTGTTTGCCGGGCTCTACAAGTTTTGCTCGTTTATGGGTTCGAAATTCTTTTGGAGCTCCAAATCCTAGTACAGGTTTTAGAGTTGATAACGTTGGGCCTGGGACTTATGCTGGTTATTTTTCAAATGGTGATGTTTTAATAACAAATGATGCGTATGTAAATAGTAGTGTTTTGGTTACATCAGATAAAAATGTTAAAACAAATGTTTTAGACGTTAAAAATCCGTTTGAAATTATAAACAAGTTGCGTCCTGTTAGTTATGATTATGATAATACTTATGCACCTCAAATGACATTTGATGCAGGCACTCATTATGGATTTATTGCTCAAGAAGTTGAACAAGTTTTGCCACATTTAGTAAAAGAACATGATGTTTATGGGCGCATAGATTCCCTAGGAAATACTATAGATTCGACAGTAACAATTAAAGCCTTAAATTATGATGGTTTAATTCCTTTTGCAATTGGAGGTATTCAAGAGCTAAATGCTAAACAAAAAGTAATGCAAGCTTCTTTAGATAAAGCTGGCTTAAGCGATGCTCAGGTAAAAACTAACGTTAATACATTTAATGCTTTGGCAACGGTTAAAACATTAAGCCCAGTAAAATATAATTTTACAAATGCCAATGTGCCGCAATTAAACTTTAAACCTAATACGGATTATGGTTTTATTGCTCAACAATTAGAAACTGTTTATCCTGAGTTAGTTGATACTATCAGAATAGAAGCAACTTATGATAGCTTAGGTTTAGTGGTTAATCCATCAAAAGTATTAAAAACTGTAAATTACAAAGCCATGTCAGCTTTATTAGTTCGTTCTATTCAAGAACAACAATTAACAATTGATAGCTTACGTAATGTTCAATCAAAACAAGATAGCATCAATCAATCGGTTCAGCAACAATTAGCAGCTTTGGCTTCTCAAATCAACTCTTGCTGTTCAAATACGTCATCACGTAATGCAAATTCAAACATCAATCAATTAGATGTGGAGTTAAGCGATAAAGATGCGATTGTATTAAATCAAAACGTGCCAAATCCATTTGCTGAGCAGACAACCATTACTTACAATGTGCCAACTAGTGTGGAGAAAGCTCAATTAATTTTCTTTAATGCTAATGGTCAAGTCATACAAACGGTTGATATTAAAACTCGTGGCAAAGGTAAAGTAAATGTATTTGCTAGTGATTTATCAAGTGGTTTATATCACTACACTTTAGTAGCTGATGGTAAAGTAGTAGATAGTAAAAAAATGGTAAGAGAGTAACTTTCTTCATCAATCAAAGATTAAAAAGAGATTCTGAAACAAGTTCAGAATGACTTAATAAAAAAAGCCCGATATGAAATTCATATCGGGCTTTTAATGTTTTTTTAATTATTAAATTGCTATTTCATCTAATTCTTTATTTAAGAAGTGGTACTCCATAAACGCATAGCTATCTGATTTTATAATTTTTACCCATTGCTTGTATTCAAAATACCATTTCCATTGAATGCTTCTTAAAAACCCTTTTTGTTTTAAGTATCCTTCAATGTATGGATGCACGCAAAGCGTTATATCTTTTGCGTTTTGTTCTTTAACAATAAAGCGTAAAGCGTTTTCGATTTGTTCCACAAATAAAATACTTGGCTCCACTTTACCCGAACCATTGCAGCTAGGGCAGCTTTCCAATACCTCAACATTTACTTCGGGGCGCAAACGCTGACGTGTAATTTGAATTAACCCAAATTTACTTGGAGGTAAAATATTGTGGCGTGCTCTATCCGACTTCATTTCTTCCTTCAACTTATCAAACAATAGTTTTCTGTTTTCAGGATTATGTAAGTCAATAAAGTCAATCACAATAATACCACCCATATCACGTAAACGTAATTGGCGCGCAGCTTCAACAGCTGCCTCTAAATTAACTTCAAGAGCGTTTTCTTCTTGTGATTTATCGCTCTTAGCACGATTTCCACTATTTACGTCAAAAACGTGCAAAGCCTCAGTATGTTCAACCACTAAATAAGCGCCGCTTTTCATAAAAACGGTTTTGCCAAATAATGATTTAATCTGACGATCAATTCCGAAATTATCAAAAATAGGAACCTTACCTGTATAGTGTTTTAAAATATCAACTTTATCAGGTGAGATGGTTTTGATGTATGATTTTAAATCGTCATACACTGTTTCACTATTTACATGTATAGCATTAAACGAGGCATTTAAAAAATCTCTTAAAATGGCATTGGTTCTATCAACTTCGCCCAATAATTTAAATGGTGGTTCAGCTGTTTGCAATGCTTTAAAACATTCATCCCATTTGTTAACTAAATCAGCAACATCACCTTCAATATCCGAAACTGATTTTCCTTCTGCCACTGTTCGAACAATGACACCAAAGTTTTTTGGTTTAATACTGTGTATTAAAGCTTTTAATCTGGTTTTTTCTTCACTGCTTCTAATTTTAGAAGACACAGAAACTTTATCAGAAAAAGGAATCAATACAATGTATCGCCCTGCAATCGAAATTTCAGTTGTAATTCTTGGTCCTTTAGATGAAATTGGTTCTTTAGCAACTTGAACTAAAACATATTGTCCTGGTTTAACTGCTTCATTAATTTTTCCATCTTTATTAATGTCTCCTTCATTTTTAAAGTACATTAAGTTGCTCACATTCTGTTTTCCAGAACGCACAGCGTCAACGTATTTAAACAACGAATTGGCTTGAGGGCCTAAGTCTAAATAATGCAAAAATGCATCTTTCTCGTATCCTACATCTACAAAAGCCGCGTTAAGTCCGGTCATAACCTTCTTAACTTTACCAAGGTAGATATCGCCTACCGAAAATTTTATGTTATTTTTTTCTTTATGCAGTTCTATCAAACGTTTATCGTTTAATAGTCCTATAACAACTTCGTTAGGCGTAGAATTTATTACTAGTTCTACATTCATGTTCAGTAAATCATTTGTTAATTGAAACATGTTATAACCTGTATAATTTCAAATTATAAATCTTTGAATACAGGCTATTTCACCTTCTAAATATTTTAATTTATATACAATTACATTATTGCTTGCACTCAAAACCGATTAAAGTTTTAGCAAACCATAATATACACAAATAACACAAACGGTAAGACTATTTTGTCCTTCCGTTTGTGTATAATCTTACAGAAAAAAGTAATTAGCTAAGCTAATTATTTTTTCTTATGACGGTTTTTTCTCAAACGTTTTTTACGTTTGTGTGTCGCCATTTTATGTCTTTTTCTTTTCTTTCCGCTTGGCATAGTCCTTAGGTTTTAAAAAATTTATATTAGTTTAATTATTTATTTTTTTAGTTGTTCGATGTATTTAAGTACTTCTTTTTTTGCCATTGCATCATCGGTTACACCGGCATATTTTTCTAACATTTCAATCGTTTTGTTTGTTTGACCTTGTTGCTCATAAGCATCTGCTAAATGCAAATACGCTTCAATATATAAAGGATCAATCACTAATACTTTATTAAAACGCTTAATTGCTTTATCCCATTGCTGAGACTTAACAGAGAAAAATGCAAAAGTCAATTGTATTTTCACATTATTACTATCTGTTTTTTCAACTTCACGTAATAAGCCAATTCCTTTCATTGGGTCTTTTCCATCCTCCACAAAACAAGCTGCTAATTGAATTTTAGCATCTGCGTTTTTTGCGTCTTTTTCAATAGCTTTTTCATAACAACGAATAGCGCTTTGATATAAAGCAGGTATTTCATTGTTATCTTTTATAAAACGAACTGAATAGTAATAGCGATCGCCCGCCTTACTATAAGCTAATGAAGTTTGTTTTCTATCAGCAATTTGTTCTACAAAATAAGAAGCGAAATCTGGTCTTTTTTGTTTATCCCAAAATTCAACAACAGGTACATAAGCCGTATCAACTTTTGAGATTTTAGCACTTGCTAATAAAGCATCATAATTTGATTTTTCTTCTGGCTTAAGTGATTTAGCAGCCATGGTAATAAATGTCTCTATACTTGCTACTGTTTCAGTAGGTTTAGATTCACTACCCTTGGTGTCTAACTTACCTGAGTGTGTTTTTGGTGCAAGAAATAAAAGAACGAATAAAACAACAGCCGTTATTAGTAACCCAATCTGTGTTTTACGAGCAAAAGTCATTATTCAACTTGTTTATTATCTAATGGCTCTGCCACTTTTACATTACGTTTTACTCTCTCGCTAAATGTTTTAGCTGGCTTGAAAGCTGGAATAAAATGTGCTGGAATAACAACTGTTGTGTTTTTAGAAATATTACGTCCCACTTTTTCAGCACGTTTTTTCACTACAAAAGTTCCAAATCCACGTAAATACACGTTTTTCCCTTCAGTCATCGAAGTACGAATAGATTTCATGAAAGCCTCCACAGTTGTTTGCACAACTATCTTTTCAATACCTGTTTTTTCTGAAATTTCGTTTACTATATCTGCTTTAGTCATTTACAAAATATTTATAATCAGCGATTTAAAAATTAAAAATCGGGCTGCAAAGATATGCTTTTTATTGTAAATCAAAAATTTAGAGTGTTTTTTTTGAAAAAATTACACTCATTTTTGTTTTTGCTGGTTAAGATTCGTTAAATGAATCCTCTTGTATGAGTTTAAATCCTAGACATATAGGCTATTTTTCTCTAATTTCAGTATATTAGCAGTCTGTATTATTATATGAAAGATTTTTTTGGATATATAAAGTCAAAGGTATTTTTAAAGCATTTTGCCCTATCTATTGTTAGTTTGGCAGTAATATTATGGATACTATTTAAGTTTTTGGGAGTGTATACACATCATGGCGAAACAGCAGAGGTTCCAGATTTTAAGGGAAAAACTATCGCTGAACTAGATAAGTTTGTTGAGAATAAAAATGTAGGTTATATTATTATTGATAGTATTTATAGCCCAGAAGAAAAGCCTGGAATTGTTATCAAACAAGATCCAGAAGCAAAATCATTAGTAAAACACAATAGAATTATATATTTATACGTTACTAGCACACAAGCTCCACAAATGGCAATGCCTAAGTTGGTTGACAGAAGCACGCGTCAAGCTTTATTTATGATTGAAAGCTATGGACTAAAGGTTGGTAAAATAACAGAAATTACTGGAGATTGTAAAGGCTGTGTATTAAAACAATTCTTTAATGGTAAAGAAATAATGCCTGGGAATGCAATTAAAAAAGGAAGCAAAATTGACTTAACAGTAGGAAAAAAGGAAGATGGGTACTCAACTGCTCCTGCAGACTCAACAGCTACAGACAATGATCCTGAACAGAACTAATAGAATTTAAGAATGCATTTTAACCTATTTATAAAAAGAAACGTTGTTTTATTGCTAAGTGTGATAAGTTTTTCTTTGTTTGCGCAAGAACAATTAAAACCCTTAAACGGTAATATAAATTTACCAACTATCCCTAACAATACACTATTAAGTAAAAAAACAACTAGTGTAACGCCAATTAATCTTCCGTTTTTTGACGACTTTTCATATGCAGATAAAACACCTTATCCATCCACTAATAATTGGTTAGATTCGAATGCATATGTTAATACAGGCTTTGCAATTGCTCCTATTACATTAGGCGTAGCAACCTTTGACGGACTTAACAAAAAAGGATACCCCTATTCTATTAATGTGCCTGTGAGTTACTCTGGCGTTGCGGATACATTAACTTCGAGGCCTATTAATTTAGAAGCTACGAGCACTCATACTTATGTGACGGCAGATAGTATCTTTTTAACTTTCTACTATCAAGCCGAGGGAAATGGCGATTCTCCTGAACCAAACGATTCTTTATCTGTTGACTTTTGGAAACCAAATCAACATAAGTGGAAAAAAGTATGGGGCGTAAAAGGCTATAATCCTAGCGCCACTGATACTAACTTTTATCGCGTTCGAATTGCGATTACCGACACCTCGTACCTAGATAGTTTATTTAAGTTTCGTTTTAGAAATACAGCAACTATTAGTGGGAGTTTAGACCATTGGCATGTTGATTATGTGCAAATAAAAAAGGATTATTTATATGCGGATACTGTTTTGGATGATATTGCTTTTGCCTACAAGCCAAGTTCTTTTTTAAAAAACTATTCAGTAATGCCTTACCGACAATATAATCGTTCCTTAGAAATGGCTCCTAAATTCAGGAATTTTATCAGGAGTAATTTCAAAGATCCAGTGGCCTGTAGTTATGATTACTTTATAAAAGATGAAAATGGACTTTCGGTTCCTACTGACCCTATTGGCACTTTTTCTGCAGGTATTAATCCCTTTTCAACTAGTGGCTACTATACTGGCATGCCCGCAACTCCAATTTTTACTCTACAGCCTTTTCCTCTTACTTTAAGCGATTCTACCTTTTTTACAATCAAACACACATTGGCCGGCTCAATGTCTGGCGACAGTAAAAATTTTAATGATACTTTAGTTCATGTTCAAAAATTTGGCACTTACTACGCTTACGATGATGGCACTGCTGAGCAAGCTTATTATTTAAATACCTATGGTGCAAAAACCGCCATGCGTTTTACTTTAAATGTAATTGATACTTTAAAATCTGTACGCATTTATTTTGATCCTATTACCGATGGAACTGCCATTCAAGCCTCATCCTTTAGATTAATGGTTTGGGCAGTTGGAAGCAATGGTCCAGGCAATATTATCCTTAAAGATAGTTTAGTATATCCAACGTATTTATCTGGCAGTTATAATTTAATGCCTACATATAATTTAACATCATGTTTGCCATTGGGTGTCGGCACTTATTATATTGGACTTCAGCAAACCACAAACAAAGCTTTAAACATAGGTTTTGACAAAAACACGAATCACAAAGATGCTTTATACTACGATATAGGTAACGGATGGGTTCAATCTGCTATACCAGGATCGTTAATGATAAATCCAGTGATGGGATGTACTTATCCTGAGCCTGTAGGTATTAATGAAAATCAAAAAGCAGACTTAATAAAAATATTTCCTAATCCAGCTCAAGACAAAATTACAATCAGCTATCCTGGTAATCAATTAGAAAATGTTACTGTTGAGATTTTATCTGCTTTAGGTCAAGTAGTATATACCTCAGCCATTATTAGCAACGAGCAAATAGACATTAGCAATATTGCTAATGGATTATATTTTATTCATTTAAAAGGCAATAACTTAAACGTTAGTCCTAAAAAGTTAATTATTTCAAGATAATGGTAGACGATATAGAAGAAGTTGAATCTGGTGAAGAAGACAAGGAACTTTACGAACATCATAACATAAAGGTTGAAAAAGGCCAAGTGATGATGCGAATCGATAAGTTTTTGATGATTCGAATTCAAAATGCTACACGAACTAAATTGCAACAAGCATGCGATGCAGAATGTATTTTAGTGAACGGGAAGCCTGTTAAATCAAGCTACAAAATAAAGCCATTAGATGAGATTTCTATCCTAATGACAACACCACCGCGTGATGTAGAAGTTTTGGCTGAAGACATTCCTATTAATGTGGTTTATGAAGATGATTATGTATGTGTAGTAAACAAAGAACCTGGTATGGTTGTGCATCCAGCATATGGACACTACTCAGGAACTTTAGTAAATGCATTAGCATATCGCTTCAAAAATTTACCCACTTCCACTCAAAAAATATCAGAAAACTTAACTATTGAGCGACCAGGTTTGGTTCATCGTATTGATAAAAATACATCAGGAATTATCATCATTGCAAAAACAGAATTAGCAATGACTCGATTAGCAAAAGATTTTTTTGATAGAAATTTGGATAGAAAATATGTTGCTATTGTTTGGGGAGATGTAAAAGAAGATTCGGGGACAATTACTTGCAACGTAGCGCGTGATTTAAAAAACAGAAAGGTAATGGCCTGCTTCCCTGATAGTGATCATGGCAAACATGCTATTACTCACTATAAAGTATTAGAACGTTTTGGATATGTAACCGTTGTGGAGTGTAAATTAGAAACAGGGCGCACACATCAAATTCGTATTCATATGAGACATTTGGGCCATCCATTATTTAATGATAATGAATATGGTGGTGATAGAATCTTAAAGGGGCTATCAAGTAATAAATACAAACAATTTATTGAAAACTGTTTTGAGATATTACCTCGTCATGCCTTACACGCTAAAACATTAGGTATTACACATCCAATCACAAAAGAACCAATCTTTTTTGATAGCGAAATTCCTGATGATATGCAGCAAGTAATTGAAAAATGGCGCAAGTATTCTTATAAGTTTGAAGAGGAATAATTATTCTTTAATCCACATAAATACTTTTCCATTATCTCTGTATTGATCAAAATTTTTGTCGCAGGTAATGGCAAAAAAATCTATCAAAGGTAATATGCCAAAAACTCCTCCTAAGGTTGCAATATATGCAACTGGCACATATGGTTTAGTGCCTAAATAAATACGGTGCAAGCCAACCATACCAAAAGGAAAAGGAAATGCTAAAACAGCAGCAGTAATTTTTTTGTTGAGTTTTTGTTTTTTGCGAAATAATTGAAAAATAGGATTTGGTTTTTTATCCTGAATAGAAATGTTTTCATATGAAATCACAGTTGCCGCACTATCCAAATAATATACTGTAACCATTTTTGATTTGGATATCATATTAAATGATAATAATACAAACGCTATGAATCCAAAAAATTTCATGTACTTACTCTTGTTTTAACAGCTTAATGTCTGAAATTAGCTTCAATACCGCTACACTATCCGTTCCGTCATACATACCACGAATACGTTTTTGTGCGTCTACTAAAATAAACAACTCGCTATGTAAAAACCCTTCGGCAGAGCCATCATCTTCTAATGCATTTACTAAATAACTATATCTAGCCATATCGTAAATTGCTTTTTTATTCCCAGTTAAAAAATGCCATTTGTTTTTTACAGCAGCATACGTTTGCCCATATCCATTCAAAACCTCAACCGTATCATTAGCAGGATTAACCGTATGAGATAAAATTAAAACATTATTGTCGTTTTTAAATGCTTCTTGCACATGCACTAATTGAGAACTCATTTTAGGACAAATACTTTGGCAAGTAGCAAAGAAAAAATCAGCCACGTATATTTTATTATTTATCGTTTTTTCAGAAACAGTATCATGATACTGATTAATAAATGAAAATGGCTGAACGGTATGGTACAAAGTATCCTTGCCATCTGTTCCAGCTAGTTTTTTTTCGCCAATTATTGGCAATACTAGTTTTTTAGTTTCAGTTGTTTGAGTGTTACAACCAAAAAAAACAAGTGCTGTTATCGCTATTACAAAACGTATCATCTTTATTTACTTTCAATTTTATTAGTCTTCAATAATTGTTCTTTCTCTTCTTTCAATCTTAAATGTTGGTACTCTTCTGTTAATCTTTTAATCTCGGCAATATACCTGGTATCGTAGTATCCTCTTATGTTTCTATTCTTATCAACCAATACAAAAAAACTATAATCCACATAATAAGGTTTTTCTTTAAAATATGTTTTATTTAAACTATCAAAAGAGGCTTGATTCCAATAGGCATTAATAACATTATCATTTCCTATTGATAATTTTTCCATTTCTCTTAAACATGTTGAATCATTTAATCCGTTGCAGGGTGTTACTATAACAAAAGGAATAAATTTTATTTTATCTTTTTTATACTGAACATATTCCGTTAATCCAGCCATTCTGTAATTATCCTTAGCATAGCTTTGTTTAATAAAGCATACCGCAAAAAGTGGGTAATTTACAGTATCCAATTCAAATGTTTGAAGATTGTTATCTGTGCTATTTTTTAACGGCAACTTCTTAAACTTAGAGTCTACTTTATAAAAGACAGTGTCTTTTGCAACTACCACTTTTGGTCCGTAGTGGGGCAATTTTCTAGAGTTAATTGTCGTAAATTCTAAAATAATTTTTAGTAATGCTGGAAATAACAGGATGACAAAAAAAATGAGTTTTTTATTCTTCATAAGAAATATGTTATAGTTTAAAAACTTCTATTTTTTAAACTTTCATTTATTTTTTCAGTTAAACGTGCTTTAAATTTTTCTTTGTGAGAAGCTCTCATTCCAAGCAAGGGCAACTTATCAAGATCTCCATCATTATAAACCAATTGAAACGACATGGATGATTTACTATTAATAGATTTAGCATCTAAATAATAAAATTCTTTGTTGTATAACAATGATTGTTTGATTTCAAATCTATCTTCATAAACTACAGCATATGGATTTACAATTAACCATAAAGCTTGTAACGTTAATATTAACCCAGGAATAGCCGTTGCCGATCCCCAAGGATTAACATCTAATAGCATCTGTATGCTAAACCAATCTATCAATAGTCCTGAGATTGTAATTGTAACTACTAGTAAAATGCTACGTTCGAAATATTCTTTTGGCTCTTCGTCTTTGTTTTTCACAGCGTAAAGTTAAAAATTTAAATACTTTAACTTTTGTTTATTAAATATATTTTTTATACTTGTGAATAACAATTATAAATTAATGTAACGTTTTGTAAATTATTACGTTACACTAAGAAAACAAACACAATGCTAACTAAACTAAAACATACACTCCATAGGACGCTATTCGTGTCGCTTTTGGCTACAGGTAGTTTGTTTGCGCAAAGCACGCTTACCATTACCGACAATCCCGTGGCAGCTATGCTTGATAGTTTGGCTAATCAAAAAGTACTTGAAAAAGCTTTAGCAAAACCTGTTTACCCAAAAGTAAACAAGTACAAGTATGCTGTTGATAGTGTTCCTCGCTTTGAAGATTTTGTATACGAAAGTCGTTTAGCTAAACTAGATGCTACATCGCCTTTTGATTTGGTTTATAACCCTCATGTTAAAGGATTTATTGAGCTTTATGCTGTGCGTAAACGCGAATTAGTTAGCCGTGTCATGGGTTTATCTCAATTATATTACCCAATGTTTGAGGAAATCTTCGATAAACATAATATTCCCTTAGAATTAAAACATTTAGCCGTTATTGAATCAGCTCTAAACCCTTGCGCTCGTTCAAGATGCGGAGCTACAGGTTTATGGCAGTTTATGTACCCAACTGGTAAAATGTACGGCTTAAATGTGAATTCATATGTTGATGAACGTTCGGATGTATATAAAGCAACTGAAGCAGCAGCTGAATACTTAAAAAGCTTATATGGTATGTTTGGAGATTGGCAAATGGTTTTGGCTGCTTACAATGCAGGCCCTGGAACCATCAGCAAAGCTATTCGTCGTAGCGGTGGCAAAAAAACATATTGGGAAATTAGACCATATCTGCCATTAGAAACTCAATCCTATGTTCCAGCGTTTATTGCAGCTAACTATGTGATGAATTATCCTACTGAACACAATATATACGCAGCTACTCCCCGTAAAACTTATTTTGAAGTTGATACGGCAGTTGTTAAAGAAACTATGACATTTAATCAAATTTCTTCTGCTTTGGATATATCAGTTGAAGAAATCGCATATTTCAATCCTCAATATCGTAAAAGTGAAATTCCTGCTGGTGGCAACAGTTTAACACTTCCAAAAGCAAAAATTGGCACTTTCCTATCAAACGAAACAGAAATTTATTCGGCTATTAAGTCTCAGAAATTAGAATCTTCTGATAATGCTGTAGCTGTTAAAGACGTGCAAAAAACTCACACGGTAAGAAATGGTGAGAAATTAAGCACAATTGCTCGTAAATACGGAGTAACAGTGGCTGATATAAAATCTTGGAATTACATTGGTAAAAAAGGGATTAAAGCTGGCAAAAAATTAGTTGTTTATGTGAAACAAGAAGTAGCAACTCCAAATGCAAACGTTGCTAAAACAGACGCTCCAAAAGAGCCTCAAACTAATGTTGCTATTAAAACAAGCCCAGATTCGACAACAAAATTAGCAGATAACTCGTCGTCTTCTATTAAAACACATAAAGTAAAAAAAGGCGAAACGCTATATGGTATTTCCAAGAAATACGGTATTAGTATGGATAAACTAATTGAAATAAACGGATTAAAGAAAAATCCACAACTTCTGTTAGGTCAAAAAATTAAATTAGTTTCTTAAACCTCCAAACCCTCTGATTATCAGAGGGTTTTGTTTTTATTATAATTGTAACTATTCCAAACTTCAACACGTCTTATGTGTAATTAAACTGTGACGGTAGCCGAATATAATCAATGTGTAGATAGTTATTCTGATGCTTTATATCGCTTTGTTTTAAAGCATATAAAAGATGAAGATATGGCTAAAGATATTGTGCAAGACACATACGAGAAAGTATGGCGTAAAGTGAACGATATTGAAAGCACGAATGCAAAATCATACATGTTTACGGCCGCACACCACACGTTGGTTGACTACACGCGTAAGGCAAAAAAACAAGGAGATTTTACTGAAACTGTTGAGAATAGTTTAAAACATGAAAAACATTATTCTGACATTAAAGAAGTTTTGAATATGGCACTAGATAAATTACCTGATATACAAAAAAGTGTTGTGTTGTTGCGAGATTATGAAGGCTATGATTATGCTGAAATTGGAAAAATCACTAATCTCACAGAAAGTCAAGTAAAGGTTTATATTTTTAGAGCAAGAGCTGCTTTAAAAAATTATATTGGAAAATTAGAAGTAGTTATTTAATGGGTAAAATTAATCTACATAATTACGAAGCGTATTTGTTAGACTTCTCAGAAGGAAATTTAACAGACGAACTTCAGATGAAGTTAGAATTATTTTTAATTCAACATCCCGAATTAGATATTAATTTATCTACCCTAGATCTTGTTTCTCTAAACGAGGAATCTATCTCGTTTTCAAACAAAAACAACCTAAGAAAAACAGAAACTGATTTAGTTTCAGAAGACCAATTTGTAGCCTATATAGAAGGTCAATTAAGCGCCGCTGAAAAAACCGAAATAGAAAAAAGTTGCTACAAGAATCCTTTATTGTCAAAAGAATTAGCCTTATTTCAAAAAACTATTTTAGCTGTAGATTCATCCATTATATATCCAAACAAAAATGAATTAAAGCGCAAACCAAAAGTTGTTTGGTTTAATTTTTCAACGATTCAATATGCAGCAGCAGCCTGTGTGTTATTTTTAATTGGACTATTTATTCTTTGGCCGAAAGAACAAGCCAACCATCATTCTAATCTTGCAACTAATTCAAATAACACAGCAAAACAAAACATAACTGTTAAAACTCAAAATCCAATAGCACCTATTAAAGAACAATCTTCTAATACTCTTACTAAAGACAATATTGAACCTGTTCAAAAATCAAACTCCATCATTATCAAATCTAAAAATATAGATCCTAAAACCACAACCGTATTATTGGCTAATACATATCCAAATAACATTCCAAAAAAAGATTCTCTTGTTGATTTGCTTAATCTTCAAAATCCTAATAATAATGAAGCACTTCTGACATTTAACGACTCTACGCCAATTAAAAAAGCAAATAATACTATTGTAGAAGTTATTAGCGAAAATGATGATGAGCCAATTGCTCCAAATACAAAAAAAAAGAAAAAAGGTATTTGGGCGGCTGCTAGTAAAGCTTTAAAAAACTTAAATCATGCGGGAGTTAAATCGGTAAACGGTGATGAAAAAGAAGAATCTTCTTATGCTTTAACTTTGGGGGGCCTTAGTATTACTCATAAAGCTGGGCTATAAAGTTGTGTAAAACGCATTTTCAATGTGTTCTAATGTTAATTCATTCGTGTTTTGTATGATAGAGATCACATCAAAACGAGTTTCCCAAAAAATGTTATTTTCTTTAATATAAAAATCAGCTGCTTTTATCACTTTTTTCTGCTTGGATTTAGTAACAAACTCCTCTGGTTTTCCATAAGAATCATTCGCTCTTAATTTCACTTCAACAATCACCAAAGTCTTATTAATACTAGCAATGATGTCTATTTCTAAATGCTTGTGCCTCCAATTTTTTTCAAGTATCTCGTACCCGCGCTTCAGCAGGTGAGCTACGGCTATTTCTTCCCCTTCAATACCTTTTTGTGTATTATTTGGCATAATTTTTATTTATAAGTAAATTTATATTATTTTAGTGTAAAATTTAAACCTCAAATTAAATGAATAAAATTAAATTATTAGTAGCATGTCTTTCATTATCTGTAATGGCAATTGCTCAATCTTACGAAGGAAGTATCGAATTTAAAATGGAAACATCTAAAGATACAACCACTAACATCTATTACGTAAAGGGAAATGATGTTAAATTAGACCAAATTGGCCGTAAGTCTGGAAAAGTTGAAGGGAGTTTTGTTTTTGATTTAAGTTCAAGTGAAATTAAATATGTAAATCCAGTTCGTAAAGTTTGGGGAGAACACAAAAGTGAAACAGCACCTATGATCAAAGGCTCTTGTGTTTCTTCAAAAGGAACTAATACAAAAATGGTTCAAGGTCAAAAATGTACTGAATACATCGTAAAAAATACAGAAGAAAATACAATAATTACTTATTGGATCGTTTCTGGTAAATACGACTTCTTTGCTCCATTAGTAAAGGCTTGGAACAGAAAAGACAAACAAAGTATTTACTTTAACCAAATTAAAGATTTACCTAAAGGTTCAATGCCTTTATTATCTGAAGAGAAAACTATTTCTGACGCTAAACTAATTAGCAAATTAGAAGTTTCTAAAATTAGCAAAGGAAATATCGATGCTTCAAAGTTGAGTATCCCTGCTGATTACAAAAAATTTGAGCAAAAATAACTCTTGCTCTTACTCAAAAAAAGTCGCTTCGTAATACGAGGCGACTTTTTTGTTTTAACCAAACTTAACAAAATACCTCGGTTACTAAACCCTAAGTTGTGGCATCAATAATAAAATTCACAACTTATGAAAAAACCATCATCAACATTCTTAAAATTATCAGGTATAGTTTTAAGCACATCAATTGTATTGTTTTCTTGCGGTCAATCTTCATCCGACTACATGTCGAGCCAGGAAGAAAAAGCTAAAATTTTTACTGATTCTGTTTCAACGGTTATTCAATCTATTAAACAACCAAAATTAAAATCAGATAGTAGTCGTGCTTTTGTAAGAACTGCTGATTTATCGTTTAAAGTAAAGGACGTGAAAAACGCCACTTTTGATATCGAACATATAGTTGCAGAACATAATGGTTATGTTACCTCATCTGTTTTGCAAAGTGATGTGAGCTATAAAAACTCTATTAGAGTAAGTAAGGATAGCATGTTGGATATAATCAATTATACGGTTCGAAATAACATCATACTAAGAATTCCAAATACAGAGCTTGACAAAACTTTAACAGAAATATCAAGCTTAATAGATTATTTAGATTACCGAAAAATAAAGGCAGATGATGTGACCAAAGATTTTATAGCAGCTAAATTGTCTGAAAATAGATTTATACATCATAAAAAACGATTAGAAAAACCATTGACTCTAAAGGTAAAAAGTTAGATCAAATGGCAGATGTAGAAAATGAATTATTAGTAAAACAAGAATATGCTGATAACTCCAAATTAAATACTATGGAACTTGCTCATGATGTTTCTTATAGCACTGTATCTATTAGTATTTATCAAAAAGAAACTACCAAAAAAGAAGCTTACGCATATGCATTACCATCTGAACCATACACCCCAAACTTTGGCTCTAAATTTATAACTGCTATTAGTGATGGCGCTTCTGTGTTTGGAGAAATTATCTTATTCTTTGTAAAATTATGGCCAATAGCCCTTTTAATAGCTGGTATCATTGTTCTTATTAAATTAGTTTTACGCCAAAAATGGTTCGCATAATCAACTACCAAACCCTGTTATAGTTTAAAACTAGCAGGGTTTGGTTTTAATTTTAGTTGTCTAAATCATATATTAACGTATTTTTGTAGCCTCCAAAACAATAGGTTTAACTATCGTATTACTAAAACAGATTACAAATAGATGATTACAGTTAACGTGCCTATAGTAAACTCAGATACTATATTACAGTATATCCCTCAACGTCCACCAATTGTGTTGATTAGTAGAATATATGCATGCGATGATTCAGCTGTTGTTTCAGGTTTTGATATTACTGATAATCATATTTTTACTCAAAAAGGTGTTCTTACCGAATCAGGTATTATAGAAAATATAGCTCAAACAGCTGCCAGCATGGCTGGTTATATCGCTGTTGAAAATAATACAACACCTGCAGTTGGATTTATTGGCAACATCAAAGACTTAGTGATACATCATTTACCTAAAAGTGGAAATGAAGTATTAACAGAAGTGAAAACAAAAACACAAGTGATGAATGTATCCATTATCGAAGCGCATTCGTATTGTAATAATGAATTAGTTGCTACTTGTGAAATGAAAATATTTTTACAAGAAAACGCATAGATGAGCATTTTGGTTGACATACAACATGTATCTAAAAAATACAAAGATGCGCCAAGAGCTGCTGTTAATGATTTATCTTTAACTATTAATAAAGGTGATATTTTTGGGCTACTTGGGCCAAATGGTGCAGGTAAAACCACATTTATTAGTATGTTGTGTGGGTTGTTTCCAACTACAAGTGGAGAAATTTATATTAATGGCCTAACACACAAATCAAATAGCAGGGCCTGTAAACAAGTTATTGGTGTGGTGCCACAAGAAATTGCTTTGTATCCAAAATTAACTGCTTGGGAAAATTTAATGTTTCTAGGTCATATGTATGGTTTAGGTGGTTCTGATTTAAAAGAAAAAGTAAAAGAAAATTTAACCATACTTGGTTTAGAAGCCAACATGCATCAAAAAATTATTTCATACTCTGGCGGAATGAAACGTCGAGTAAATTTAATTGCAGGTTTATTGCACAACCCTCAATTATTGATTTTAGATGAACCAACGGTTGGTGTGGATGTTCAATCAAAACAAGCTATTATTGAACATTTAAAAAAATTGAATAAAGAAAAAGGGATGACTATTTTATATACCTCTCATCACTTAGAAGAAGCTGAAGATTTTTGTAGTCATATTGCTATTATTGATGATGGTAAATTAATTACGCAAGGCGCAACAAAAGAGTTAATTAGTTCAAATAACTGTAACAGCATTGAAGAGGTTTATTTAAAAATTACAGGTATTAAGTTTAGAGATAAATAAATGAAATTATTATACAGCATATATAAAGAATATAAAGTCTTAACTAGAGATAGAGCAGGATTGGCTATTACTTTTATTATGCCTACTGTTTTAATTTTAATTATCACATTAATTCAAGACACAACGTTTCGCTCAGTTAACGAAGCCTCTGTTCCTTTGTTAATTGTGGATAGAGATAACGACTCTTTATCCATCACATTAGAAAAATCATTAATCAATTCGAAGTTTTTTGTGATTACAAAAAAACAAATGACTGATGAAGAAACGAAAACAGAAATTGCAAAAGGAACTTATTTTATTGGTGTGATTATTCCTGAAAATACTAGTAAAAAACTTCGCGAAAAATCTGGGGCAAGAGTAACTAAATTATTAAATAGTTTTAGCGGAGATACAACAGAAATTGAAAGCGCTTTAGATACTAATAAATTAAACGTGCAGTTATTTTTTGATCCTATCACAAAAAAATCATTTAAAACAACAGTTAGTAACTCCTTTGAACGCATCATTTCGCAAATAGAAATGCAGAGCATGATGAGCGCTTTAAACGAAAAAATGCAAGAGAGTTTTCCTTTAGCTAAACCATCTCCATTAGAAATAACGCCCATTGTAACTCTTAAAGAAGATTACGCTTCATACAATAACTCTTCTATCATTCCAAATTCTGTACAGCATAATGTGCCGGCATGGACCTTGTTTGCTATGTTCTTTATTTGTATTCCGTTAGCCGGAAACATTATTAAAGAAAGAGATGATGGTAGCGCTTTTAGATTATTGACGATGCCTGGCTCATACATGATTGTAATTTTAGGAAAAATGTTAACCTACGTTATTGTCAGTTTAATTCAATTTGCATTAATGTTATGTGTTGGCGTATTTGTATTGCCAATGATGGGCATGCCCGAATTAAATATTGGAAACAGTTTACCTGTGTTGTTTTTAGTGGCATTTGCATCTGGATTAGCAGCAACCGGATTTGGATTACTAGTAGGAACCATTGCAACGTCACATGATCAAGCCTCTTTGTTTGGAGCTGTGTTTGTAATCATTTTAGCTGCTATTGGTGGAATTTGGGTACCAACATTTGTAATGCCTGAGGTGATGAAAAAAATCTCCGTTATTTCTCCTTTAAATTGGGGATTAGAGGCGTTCTACGGAATCTTCTTGAGAAACTTTGGTCTCAAAGAAATCTTTCCTGAAGTGGCAAAACTATTAGCTTTCTTCGCTGCTTCGTTAGGAGGCGCTTATTTATACCAAAAGTATAAAAGATTGAAATAATATTTTTATTTAAAAGAACTGATAGTTATCCAAGCCATTAAGCCGCTTGAAATTTCTAACGCTTTTTCATCAATATCAAAAGTAGCTGTATGAACTCCTGAAGTAATTCCTTTTGATTTATTACCTGTTCCTAATCTGTAAAAACAACTTGGTACTTGTTGAGTGATGTAGGCGAAATCTTCAGCAGTCATGCGTAATGGCAAATCTTCTATATTTTCTTTTCCTAAATACTCAATGGCTGCTTGCTTGCAATGTTTAGTTACCTCAACATCGTTTGTTAAAAATGGGTAACCATCCATTATATTAATCTCTGCTTTAGCATTGTATTGAGATGAAACACTATTGATAATTTCAGTGATTTTTACTTTTACTTTTTTTCTCCATAATTCATCCATTGTGCGGAAAGTGCCTGCTAAATAAACAGTTTCTGGAATCACATTAGTTGCACCCTTCCCTTCAATTTTTCCAAAAGCAATCACTGTTGGAATATTGTTTTGTGTGTTTCTAGCGACGCCTTCTTCGTCTATCAAAAATGGAAATTGTTTTTCTATCTCAGTAATAATATGTGCGGCAACAACTAAGGGATTATTATAATCTCCAGCCATTGCTGCATGGCCGCCTTTACCTGTAATCGTAATATGTAATTCATCGGTACTCGCCATATACATCCCTTCTCTAAAACCAACTTTACCAACTTCCATACTTGGAAACACATGTTGTGCAATCGCTACATCAACTTTTGGGTTTTGTAACACACCTTCTTTAATCATTAACGAAGAACCACCAGGTAAAACTTCTTCGCCAGGTTGAAACATGATTTTTACAGTTCCTTCAAATTCGTTTTTTAATTGATTTAAAATAATAGCTGTTCCTAAAACAGAAGCCGTATGTGCGTCATGCCCACAGGCATGCATTACTCCAGCGTTTTGAGATTTATAATCAACATTATTTTTTTCTTCAATTGGCAATGCATCTAAATCGGCACGCAATAAGATTGTTTTTTTGCTTGGATTTTTTCCTTCGATGATGGCAATAATGCCCGTTTTTACAATATCTTTTTTATAAGAGATGTTGTATTTATCTAATATGGAACATACAAATTTTGATGTGTTAAATTCCTCAAAAGATAATTCAGGGTTTTGATGAAGATGTCTACGAATAGAAACCACTTCATTAAAATATTGATTGGCTAATGTTTTTATTTGATTAATCATCGTCATTTAATTTACTCTAACTTTCCTTTAGCCTGAGCAGCACTTAATTTATCTAACACCTTATCGTAAATGAGTTTTAATTTTTTAGGATGCTGGGTATAGTAAACCATCGAGGAATCAAACTTTGCTCTTTCGATATTATTATCCTTCAATGGATTAAAAATATAAGTAGAGTCGAATTTTTCACCCGTCACATTTTTTACATTAATTCCTGAAGCACCCTCTGCTAGATAAGCATCCGTTAAAACGTTTACTAATTGCTCTTCACTCAATACAGTATCGGGCACAACTTCATCTTCTTCTTTCGATGGTTTACACGAAAAAAGCAAAAATGAAACAATAAATAGTTTAATTAGGTTTGTATGCATTAAATGCAAAGTTAACACTATGCAGCACATTTTTAAATTGTTCGTGAGATTCGAACAAAATAACATTTTTTGGGAGCACAATTGGCTCATTTTCGTCAAAAAACACTCGACCAGATACCATAATATGGCAATTTGGGAATGATTTTGATAAATTATTGAGATACTCTTGAACGGAAATACCTTCTATACGGTTTGTAAAGGTTGTTACAATCACATCTGCCGGAACAACATTTGTTACAGATAATAAATCATTGAAAGGAACAGATTGTCCTAAATACAAACATTTATGTCCTTTTGCTTTTACTAAAAAATTACAATAAAGCAATCCTAGTTCATGTAATTCGTTAGAGGGAAGATATAATAAAAATGTTTTTGGGTTAGCTAATGGCTCAGGGAACAAGCCATCAATACCAACTATAATTTTTTGACGAACTAAATGAGAAATAAAATGTTCTTGAGCTGGATTTACCATACCAACTTGCCACATATTTCCAATTTGGCGCATAAAGGGAAATACAATTTTTTCGATGGTACTCTCAAATCCAAAATGAATAATGCAATTTGAAATAATTTTTTCAAACTTAGCTTCATTCATTTCCATCATGCACAATACCAAATTATCTATTTGATCACTCTCTTTCGAATAGTTATTTAAAATGGATTGCGCTTGTTTAATGATTTCTTCATCAGGTAACTTCGCTATTTTAGAAATCTTAAATCCATTATTATTTAATAAAGAGATATTTAAAATTCTTTTTAAGTCTTCTGAAGTATAATAACGAATGTTGGTCTCTGTTCGTTCGGGCTTTAAAATACCATAACGTTGTTCCCAAATACGAAGAGTATGAGCCTTTATTCCTGAAAGTCTTTCTAAATCTTTTATCGCGTATTGAGTTGACATTATTACTTTTTATTCAGTAACAAAGCTAAAAGAATTTTGTTTAAGAAAATTGATAAAAATCAAGATTTAGATTTATTCTATTTACCCGGCCCAGCCCTCTCTATCCAAACTACGATACTGAATAGCTTCTGCAATATGATTAGTTTGAATAGTTGTAGATAAATCTAAATCGGCAATGGTTCGAGCAACTTTTAAAATTCGATCATATGCTCTGGCCGATAAACCTAAGCGTTCCATAGCCGTTTTTAATAAACTACTACTCGCTTCATCTAAACTGCAATATGTTCTTAAATCCTTAGTTCTCATTTGCGCGTTACAATAAATACCGTCCGATGTTTTATAGCGTTCGGTTTGTATTTGTCGAGCCTTAATTACTCTTTCTCTAATATCTTTACTACTTTCCGAACTTTGTGCTTTGCTTAGTTCGCTAAAAGGAACAGGCGTTACTTCTACATGTAAATCAATTCTATCTAATAATGGTCCTGAAATTTTATTTAAATATTTCTGCACCACTCCTGGAGCGCATACACAATCTTTTTCTGGATGATTGTAATAGCCGCAAGGGCAAGGATTCATACTCGCCATTAACATAAAACTGGCAGGATACTCCACACTAAATCGTGCTCGAGAAATAGTAACAATTCTATCTTCTAATGGTTGACGCATGACTTCTAAGACGGTGCGTTTAAATTCAGGAAGTTCATCTAAAAACAACACGCCATTATGTGATAAGGAGATTTCTCCTGGTTGCGCGTTCATTCCTCCACCTACAAGCGCCACATCAGAGATTGTGTGGTGAGGGCTTCTAAAGGGACGTTTTGTTACTAATCCCATTGTTTTGGTTGTTCTACCAGCTACACTATGAATTTTTGTCGTTTCCAATGCTTCATCTAATGTGAGAGGCGGCAAAATAGACGGCATACGTTTACTTAACATGGTTTTTCCTGCTCCTGGAGGACCAATTAAAATCACATTATGTCCGCCAGAAGCTGCTATTTCTAAAGCTCTCTTAATATTTTCCTGACCTTTTACATCGTTAAAATCAAATTCAATTTCATCTAAGCGAGTTAAAAATTCTTGTTCAATATCAATCGTTGTTTTTTCTAAAGGTGTTATTTCATTAAAAAAATCAATTACTTGTCTAATTGTAGAAACACCATACACTTCCAATCCATCAACCACTGCTGCTTCTTTAGCATTAGCATCTGGTAAAATAATTCCTTTAAATCCTTCTTGTTTTGCTTTTATAGCAATAGGCAAAGTTCCTTTAATGGGGCGTAGTTCTCCGTCTAACGACATTTCGCCCATGATAATATATTTAGAAATCTCATCTGGCTTAATGGCTTCTGATGCCGCTAAAATACCAACAGCAATGGTTAAATCATAAGCAGAACCCTCCTTGCGAATATCAGCAGGCGCCATATTAATGGTAATTTGTTTGCCAGGAATTTTTAGTCCATTGTTTTTTAAAGCAGCGTCAATTCGCTGATGACTTTCCTTAACAGCACTATCAGGTAAGCCTACCAAATAAAAATTAATTCCCTGCCCAATATGCACTTCAACTGTTACTGTTGTGGCATTAATTCCGTGCACGGCACTTCCAAAAGTTTTGACTAACATGTTAAATATTTTTGACAAAATAACAACAAAAAGCAGCACAACTCTGCTATAATTTGTAGCATTTTGTTTAATAACAGGCTATTTGTAGTATTAAAAATATATATAATATATTTTTACTTTAAAAAATATTAATTTTATTTTTAATATTGCAGTAAAATATTTGCCTTTACTCAGGAGAAATTATATATTTATAAATCTAAAACCAGAACAATGATTAAAAAAATACTTTTAGCTTTTACCATATCTTTAACAGTAACTCAAGTTCAGGCACAAACTGACGAAACAAGAGATTTAAATTGTTATAATAAATGGTCTATTAAATTTGAGCAACGTGGGGCTGATGAAGTAGAAGATGGTGTTTATGAAGATGTAATTATTACTTCTCGTGTAGGAGCAAAAGCTAGCTGCTGGAGCGGGAAAGCCGAAGTAAGAAAGAAAAAATTAGTAAAATTTTATATCATTAAAGAGGATAATTCTGTTGAAGAAGTAACTCGTACTTGGAAAAAAGAATTTGATAATAAAGATGTAGATATCATTAATGGCATAAGCGAAACCATGTTAACGGTTCACAATGAAATGATTAATGTGCTTTGGCCTAAAAAAATTAAACCTAAAAAAGCGGCTGCCAAACAAGCTCCAGAGCCTTCAGACGACTAATAGAAAAAAGTATAAAAAAACAAAACCCGCTAAAAAGCGGGTTTTTTTATTCTTCTTTAAATGGGTTTCTTGGAATCCATTCTGTTGGCTGCAAAAACTGCATAAACGGTTTTAAAATGAGTTTTGAAACTGTATTTTGTGGTTTAATGTAACACAACAATTCATGTGATTTTGCCCCTACCGTTGTTTTAATTTCAGAGGCTGTACGACCTAAATTTATTTTGATTTTATGCATTACTATCGCTTGTTCAATAAAACTATATAAAATAGTTTGATACAATTCAAACTCTTTATTATGCGCATAATCAAATCCTATATAGTGAGCTTCTACTTCATTTTCTAAACAAAACCCACAAGCAAACGACACCATTTTATCTTCTAAAAACCAAGCATCTACATAAAAAGAATTTGTGTTTGCTTTCACCACATCTTCAAAATAATTTGAAGACAAATGCGCTAATTTAAATTTAGCTTGATTAAACACTTGTGTATATAAAGCATGCATCGTGTCTTTATGAAATGAAACCTCATCGTTTGACAATCTTTTCTTTGTTAATGAAGCACTTGCTTTTAAAATTCCTTTTGCTCTATTTCTATATTTCTTAGAAAAACAATTAATATAGTCTGTTAAATTTGAAATGCCTTTTGGCAAATCAATAATCATATTGGGCTCTACATTAAAATGTTTAAAGCGGGTGCAATACCAACAATCTTTGTCTCCAAAACCTTCTTCGTAAAAATCTTTTACTAAAATAGCAGATATTTTTCCTCTTAGTTTTTCAGCTCTCGATACGCAATCAATCACACCTTCCACTAATTTAAAGGTTGTTTTCTTACTGTTCACGTCAATATAAAAACCGTGTTCTCCGCTAATAAAATTATTACCACAAGTCACTAAGCGCATTATCGTTTCATCTTCATTATGGTCAATGTATCTCTGAAAAACAGAAGCTCTCTTGCTTTTCAATTCAGTAATTTGTTTTTCAATTAACTCTCCAAACAGAGATGCTGGGAAGTCATTAATTTGAAAATACACAACACCTATTGGATTTTTTCTGTTATAAATTATAACGTATCTAAATCTAAAATGATCGTTTTTTTCTTTATGTAAAACGCTTAGGTAAGAGTGTGACAAAAACACATTCTTGTTCTTTAATGCTTTTGCCCAGTCTTCTTCTGGAACATTTTTAATTTCATCAAAGCAAGTAAAGGTATAGCTACTAAATAGTTTCCTATTTGGTTTCAAAATATTTTTGCCTAGTATTTTATCGCAGAGTGCAAACATCAAGTAGCTAATAAAGGGAAAATGTCATCAAACATCATTAAAACACTTTCATCAATAGAAAGTTTAGATGTATCAATACTATAAATAGCATTGGTTGGTTCTTCAAACGGATTAGAAACTCCTGTAAATTCCTTTATTTCTCCTGATCTTGCTTTAGCATAATGCCCTTTTACATCTCGTTGCTCGCAAACATTCATAGGAGTTGAAATATGATATAAAATAAAATGCTGTTCTCCAATAATATTTTCTGCTAAGCTTCTTAATTCGTTAGTTGGAGTAATCAAACTACAAATCACAACAACACCACAACTACATAATTGCTTCGCTAATTCAGCTGTACGACGAATATTCTCCGTTCTATCCTCCATACTAAACCCAAGGCCTTTATTAATCCCTTGTCTTAATACGTCTCCATCCAACACTTTGGTTAAAATCCCTTCATTGTGTAATCTTCTTTCTAATTCATAAGCCAAAGTTGTTTTTCCTGAGCCTGAATAGCCTGTCATCCAAATCACCAAGCCTTTATGAGACAATAAATTTTCTTTATCGGCATTTGTTACCAATTCTGGTTGATTAGAAAATATGTTATTGGAATGACTCAGATTTATCGTATTTAGAATTTAAAAATACAATTAAATATCTTACTTTTGAATTAAATAACCTGTTTTAATAAAGATTAACATGGCATACGATTTTAGACAAAGCCCCGTGATTGACCAAGTTGGTATTGAAGAGAGAGTGGCTCGTTTTAATACACGAAGTATTAAAAAAGGAAGTAAAGTGCAAGCGCTAAAATTAGCGCTTAACATGATAGATTTAACGACTCTTGAAGGAAAAGATACTGAAGGAAAAGTAACACAAATGTGCTACAAAGCCATGCATCCGCATTTAGCTTTGCCAGACTTACCAAGCACTGCTGCTGTATGTGTTTATCCAACCATGGTAAAAACAGCAAAAGATGCATTGAAGGGCAGTAAAGTAAAAGTAGCCTCTGTTTCTACCGCATTTCCAAGCGGAAACTCAACCATGCAGATTAAATTGTTAGATACAAAATTAGCGTTGGATAATGGGGCCGATGAAATCGATATGGTGATTAGCCGTGGAGAATTTTTAAAAGGCAACTATAATTTTGTTTTTGACGAGATTGCTACTATTAAAGATTTAACTCATAAATATAACGCACGCTTAAAAGTAATTTTTGAAACGGGTGAGATTTCTACTTTAGATAATGTTCGTCGCGCAAGTGATATAGCAATATATGCAGGAGCTGATTTTATTAAAACATCTACTGGTAAAATTGGAGTAGCGGCTACGATGCCTGTTACTCTAGTAATGTTAGATGCCATTAAAGATTATTATTTTAAAACAGGAATACAAGTTGGCATGAAACCAGCTGGAGGTATTAGCACAGCTAAAGGCGCTTTACAATATTTAGTCATGTTACACGAAACGTTAGGTAATGCTTGGTTAGATAATAAATGGTTCCGTTTTGGTGCAAGCTCTTTAGCTAACGATTTAATTTTACAATTAGAAAAAGAAGCAAAAGGCGTTTACTATAGCAAAGATTATATTTCAGTAGATTAAACTTAACCTCAAAGAGCGCAATGTTTTTGCGCTAAGAGAAAAAGAAAAAAATTAAAACATATTACCCTCTGCGGCCTCTGCAAACACTCAGCGTCCTCTGCGGTTAAACAAAACGACACAATGGCAAAAAAAGAAGCTAAAAAATTAGAATACTTTACCGATTGGAAATATGCTCCATCTCCTGAAGCAACCGATCATATTCGTTTACAAAAACAATACGATTTATTTATCAATGGTAAATTTGTGAAGCCAAATTCTGGTAAATATTTTGATACCATTAACCCTGCAACCGAAGAAAAAATTTCGAGTATTGCAGAAGCAAATGATAAAGATGTGGATAGTGCTGTAAAAGCCGCTCGTGGTGCTTACGATAAAACGTGGAGCAAAATGCCAGCAAAAGAACGCGCTAAATATATTTACCGTATTGCTCGTTTAATTCAAGAACGTGCTCGCGAACTGTCAGTTATCGAAACGTTAGATGGCGGAAAATCTATTCGCGAAAGCCGTGATATAGATGTGCCATTAGCAGCTAATCATTTCTTTTATTATGCAGGTTGGGCTGATAAATTAGAATATGCTTTTCCTAATCGTCATCCAAAATCTTTGGGTGTGGCCGGGCAAGTGATTCCATGGAACTTCCCATTATTAATGGCTGCATGGAAGATTGCTCCTGCTTTAGCAACTGGTAATACGGTTGTATTAAAGCCTGCAGAAACGACTTCGTTAACTGCTTTAAAATTAGCAGAGATTATTCAAGAAAGTGGTTTGCCTGATGGAGTAGTAAACATCATTACTGGTCACGGACCAGTTGGTGCTTCTATGGTGAATCATAAAGACATTAATAAAATTGCTTTTACTGGAAGTACAGGTGTTGGCAAGTGGATTCAAAAAGCCATTGCAGGAACCGATAAAAAATTAACATTGGAGTTAGGCGGAAAAGCTGCGAACATTATTTTTGAAGATGCTCCTATCAACCAAGCTGTTGAAGGAATTATCAATGGTATCTTTTTTAACCAAGGTCACGTATGCTGTGCCGGCTCTCGTTTATTTGTGCAAGAAAGTGTTGCCGAAGAAGTGATTCGCAAGCTAAAAGATAGATTAGAAACTTTAATTGTTGGCGACCCATTAGATAAGAACACAGACATTGGCGCAATCAATTCTAAAATGCAATTAAATAAAATTAATGAGTATTTGAAAATTGGTGTAAACGACGGAGCTGAGATGTATCAAAGCTCTTGCTCTATTCCTAAAAAAGGATTCTTTGTTCGTCCTACTTTATTTTTAAACACTTCACAATCTCATCGTATTTCTCAAGAAGAAATTTTTGGACCAGTATTAGCCATTCAAACATTTAGAACAATTGAAGAAGTCATTGAAAAAGCAAACAACATACCTTATGGTTTAAGTGCTGGTGTGTGGACAGATAAAGGCTCTCGTATTTTTAACTTAACTTCTAAATTACGCGCTGGTGTAGTTTGGGCAAATACATATAATAAGTTTGATCCAACATCACCGTTTGGTGGTTATAAAGAAAGTGGTTTTGGTAGAGAAGGTGGATTACATGGTTTAATGCCTTATTTGAAGTTTTAAGGCTTAACCGCAAAGAGGCAGAGAGAAAAACACAAAGGACGCAAGAGAATATTAAAGCATGATTGAAAACGACTTATCACAAATAATAATCGGGTGTGCTATTAAAGTACATACTGCTTTAGGTCCTGGTTTATTAGAGTCGGCTTACGAAGAGTGTTTATATTATGAGTTAGTCAAAGAAGGATTAAAGGTTGAAAAACAAAAAGCTTTGCCTTTAATATATGAAGAGATAAAATTAGAAGTTGGTTATAGATTAGATTTAATAGTAGAAGGTAAAGTAATTGTGGAAATAAAAGCATGCGAAGGGTTAAACGATGTTCATTTAGCGCAGGTGTTAACCTATTTAAAATTAAGTAATGTGAAGTTGGGCTTATTAATTAACTTCAATGTAACAAGAGTAAAAGACGGAATTAAACGAGTAGTAAATAATTTATAAAACAATGCAAATTTTCTCTGAGCCCTTTGCGAAAAAACTCAGCGACCTCTGCGGTTAAACATTATGGAAAGAATAGAAGTTTTAAAAACATATAAAATATTTATTGGCGGACAATTCCCTCGTACTGAGAGCGGACGCTATTATCCTTTAAAATTAAAAAACAACATGACTGTAAACGTAAGTTTATCTTCTCGTAAAGATTATAGAAATGCTGTCATTGCAGCACGTGGAGCTTTTAGTGGATGGAGTGCTCGTGCAGCATTTAACCGCGGACAAATTTTATACCGCATTGCCGAAATGTTGGAAGGCAGAAAAGAACAATTTTTAGAAGAATTAAAACAGTTGGGTTACACACCAGCGGCTGCTAAAAAAGAAGTGGAGCAAAGTATTGATAGATTAGTTTACTATGCAGGGTGGTGCGATAAATACCAACAATTATTTAGTTCAGTAAACCCTGTTGCTACTTCTCATTTTAATTTTTCGGTTCCTGAACCAATGGGAGTAGTTGCTATTTTAGCAGATGAATCTTCTGCTTTATTAGGATTGGTTTCTGTTATTGCTCCAGCAATTGCTGGCGGGAACACTTGCATTGTATTAGCATCCGAAAGTAAACCAACATGCTCTATTACTTTTGCAGAAGTGATTGCAACGAGTGACGTTCCAGGTGGTGTTGTAAATATTGTGACTGGTAGTCGTAAAGAATTACATTCACATTTTTCTTCTCACATGGATGTGAATGCGATTATCAATTGCAATACAGAAAAAGACTTTAATAAAACCATTGGCGAAAATGCGTCCTTAAACGTGAAACGTGTTTTTACTTGGAACAAAAATTGGAGCGACGAAAAAGAACAAGGTCCTTATTTCATTACCGATTTACAAGAAATTAAAACAACATGGCATCCAATTGAAAATATTGGTGTTTCAGGGATTAAGTATTAATTCATGTTTTCTAGAAGATTTTGTGACTATTGAAATAAATAATTTCAATTTTTCTACAGTTTATTTTTTCAACACTAAAAAGTTAGCACCTTCAAATGCCTTGTTCTCATAAGCTTTTGGGAGGGTTCTCATATCTTTCAATTTATCAGATTTTAAGTTTAAAACAGATTTTGTTTCTAATTCTTTTCATTTATTTTTACTAAAAACGTATTATAAAATTGAAAACATATTTGTCAATTATCGGATTACTACTTTTAACTGTTTCTGCAAACGCACAAACAACAAATTCTAATATCAATACCGAAACAAATAAAACTAAATACGTTAATATATATCCTAATCCTTCCGCCGAAGTTTTAGTCATAAAAGTAAATGATCCAAAAACAGGGATGGAATTTTTGTTATACAATGCCTTAGGTCAAGAGGTTGACAGAGTATTAATTGTAGAAAAAGAAACACAATATTTACGAAGAAATTTATCTAAAGGAATTTACACTTTCAGTGTTCTTAATAATAAAGAGGTTGTTGAATCTGGAAAGCTTGTATTTGAGTAAGACACTACTAGTTATCTAACCGCAAAGACGCAGAGAAAACCGCAGAGCACGCAAAGTGTTTTACGGTTTTCTCTTTTTATTTCCTCTTATTCTTTGCGCAAACCCTTTGCGCTCTATGAGGTAAAACTAATAATTTTTGTATCTTTATTACTATGAAGACTAAAATTCTATACACCATAATTTTTTTACATGTTATAGGTTTTGCTTATTCTCAAAACTGGTCATTGTTTAATAAAGATTATCGTTACAATTATTCTTTAGAAAATGAAAGCTACACTACTGTTGTGATTTTTGCCGATAGTACATTAACACAAGGTGCAGATACTATTTACAGTTTAAACCGAATTGCTACTAAGTGCTATAGCTGTTGGTTTTACTACCCAGAGCCTGGTGTTGCGGATTCAAATTATATAATGAGCAATCAACCACAATTTATGCAAAGACGAATTGTGTATTCAAACAATCAATACCGTTTAAGTGATACAAGTAATTATACGATTCCTCGTTTTTTATCTCTTGGAAATTCATGGACGTTTAATGTGTCTCGAGGAATTATGGCACAAGTCATTAATTCAGGTATAAAAAATTATTTTGGCGTCAGTGATTCGGTTAATACCATTTTATTAAGTACTAATGATACCATTGTCATTTCAAAACAATTTGGTATTATAAAATATCCTGCACAATTTGGACAGCAAGTTTATTATAAATTACGCGGTATAGAAAATAAAAACAGCTATGATGTTTTCTCTTTATATGGGGAAAAAGTATCAAACATCTATGATTTTTTTAAATTGAAACCTGGTGTTATACAGTATTACTCAGCAACATCAAGTGCTTCTGGTTTTACTAATCAATGCTATTTTTATTACTATGCAAGAAAAACAGTTATTTCTTCAATAATATCAGGAAATACTGTATATAATTCAACTATTACCGATATAAAAGGTTGTACAAGTGGTTGTTCAAGCGGCATGGGAGGCTTTTGTTTTATCAGCAATCCAAATACATTCCCTTCTCTGCCAATTAATACATATACAAATAATACTGTTCAAACGTTTCCTAGCTATTTGGATAGTTACAATTCATATAATAATCAACTATATCTTCCTCCGATAGGAGGGGCTTACATCATAACTTTTGGAAAAACAACTAATAATCATCTTTATAAAACTTATGGGTATTCTTGTTTTTCAGGTTACTTAGGTGAAATGAAGGCGAGATATAGTCTTTGCGCTTATACACAATCATTTCAACATCCAAATGTGTATTATACTGCAGGTTTAGATAGTATTAACAGCTTCGGAATAATTGGCCAAACATTCATAGAAGGTTATGGAGAAGTGAATAGATTTATGGGAATATTTGAAACTAGTGAGTACCTCTGCACTTCCACCATCATCGATGGCGCTGACACACTTGGTGAAATTATTCCCTATGGCATCTACACCAATGTAAATTCTTTAGAGAACAAAGATTATTCTTCGTTCGGTCCAAATCCTACTAAAGACATTACAACTATTTATTTTCCATTCGAAGCAACAGATAATTCTGGCATTTTGGAAATAAAGGATGTTTATGGTAAAATAATTTTTCAAAAACCAATACCCTCAGGAACCTCTTCTGAAAATATTAATCTTCAAAATTTTGCGTCCGGAATCTACTTTGTTGATTTGAAAATTCCTCATTTTCAGAAGCAATATAAAATCATTAAAGAATAGCATTTGTATCTCTCTCTTTATTAATCTCTTTGCTACTTTGCGGTTAAGTTCTATCTTTACACCTCGCAAAATCAAGCATTATGGAATACAACTTTAAAGAGATAGAAAGCAATTGGCAAGCATATTGGGCAAAACACAAAACCTTTGCGGCCAAAGATGGTGGAGATAACCCAAAGTACTACGTATTGGATATGTTCCCTTATCCATCAGGTGCTGGTTTACACGTAGGACACCCTCTTGGATATATTGCTTCTGATATCGTTTCTCGATACAAACGCCATAAAGGCTTTAATGTATTGCACCCAATGGGTTATGATAGCTTTGGTTTACCGGCCGAACAATATGCCATACAAACAGGACAACATCCAAAAATTACCACAGAAAATAATATTGCTGTATATCGCAGACAACTAGATAAAATTGGTTTCTCGTTTGATTGGGATAGAGAAGTGCGAACATCAAATCCGGAGTACTATAAATGGACACAATGGATTTTTATTCAAATATTTAATAGTTGGTATAACAAAAACAGTAATAAGGCTGAAAACATTTCGAATTTAATTGCTGAATTTGAAGCCAACGGAAACACTAAAGTAAATGCGGTTTGCGAAGAAACTGTAAAAGCGTTTACTGCTGCTGAATGGAAAGCATTTAATGAAAAAGAACAATCCGATATTTTAATGGACTATCGTATTGCGTACTTAGGTGAAGCTTATGTAAACTGGTGTCCGCAATTAGGAACTGTTTTAGCAAACGACGAAATTAAAGATGGAATGAGTGAACGAGGTGGCTATCCAGTAGAACGTAAATTAATGAAACAATGGAGCATGCGTATTACCGCTTATGCACAACGTTTGTTAGATGGATTAGACACATTAGATTGGACAGATAGTTTAAAAGAAGCGCAGCGTAACTGGATTGGAAAATCGGAAGGAACGAGTTTAAAGTTTAAAGTGATTCGTCACCCTGAACTTGTTTCAGGGTCTCAAGAGATGCTGAAACAAGTTCAGCATGACATAGAAGTTTTCACAACCCGCCCAGATACTGTATTTGGTGTATCATTTGTAACACTAGCGCCAGAACACGAACTGGTAAATCTTTTAACAACTCCTGACAACAAAGCAGCGGTTGAAGCCTACGTCACACAAGCAAAAAACAGAAGTGAGCGTGAACGCCAAGCTGACATTAATAAAATTACAGGTGTGTTTACGGGTTCTTATGTAGAACATCCATTCACTGGAAAACAAGTTCCTATTTGGATTGGTGATTATGTATTAGCTGGTTATGGAACAGGTGCTGTGATGGCAGTTCCAGCTCACGATAGCAGAGATTACAGTTTTGCCAAACATTTTGGTTTACCAATTTTAGAAGTTGTAGCGGCAACATCGAATGTCACCCTGAGCGGAGTCGAAGGGTCGTACGATGCTAAGGAAGGAAAATTAATTAACTCTGATTTCTTAAATGGATTAGACGTTAAGGACGCGATGAAAAAAGCCATTGCGGAGATTGAAGCAAAAGGTTTAGGTAAAGGCAAAGTAAATTTCCGTTTGCGTGATGCCGTATTTGGCCGTCAACGTTATTGGGGAGAACCAATTCCTATTTATTATAAGAACGACATTCCTTATGCATTGGCAGAAAACGAATTGCCATTAGTGTTACCTGAAGTTGATAAATATTTACCTACCGAAGATGGCGAACCACCGTTGGCACGTGCCGCTTCTTCTTGGAAGCACGACGGTAAATATGATTACGAACATAGCACTATGCCGGGTTGGGCAGGTAGCTCTTGGTATTTTTTAAGATACATGGATGCTACTAACGGCTGTGAATTTGCCTCTAAAACATTAAGCGATTACTGGCAACAAGTAGATTTATACATTGGTGGTAGCGAACACGCTACAGGACATTTATTATATGTGCGTTTTTGGACAAAATTTTTAAAAGACCTTGAATACATTGCTATTGATGAACCTGCTAAAAAGTTGATTAATCAAGGGATGATACAGGGTACATCTGATAAAGTTTATAAAATTACTGGAGGCATTTCTACTTTATTTAAAAGTGACGGAGCTAATGCAGGATTAAATTTTAATTTCAATAATGGAGAAAAAGTAAAAATACCGTTTGGATATTCAGAAGTCTTATTAAGCAATGATTTAATTAAAAATATTAATTCAATAGACACTAAAGCATATGCAACAAATGTTTCTATTGATTTGGTTGAAAAAAACAAACTAAATTTAGAAGCATATAATAATTGGTTACCTGACAATAAAACACATCTGTTAATTTTTAACGAATGCTACTTCTTTAATGGAGAGTATTATAATTTCAATGGAGAAAAAATTGCTAAACCAGAAGTTGATGGCTTCATGACATTTAATGAAGTAGAAAAAATGTCTAAATCAAAATACAATGTTGTTACACCAGATGACATTGCAGAAAAATTTGGTTCAGATACGTTGCGTTTATACGAAATGTTTTTAGGTCCATTAGAGCAAAGTAAACCCTGGAACACCAATGGTATTACTGGCGTACATGGTTTCTTAAAAAAATTATGGCGCTTGTTTTATCCTGCTGTTCAGGGTGACGCTTCGCTTCTCGACTCCGCTCGAAGTGACATGCCTAGCGTGACAAATGATGAGCCAACTAAAGGAGAATTAAAAACCTTACACAAAACCATCAAAAAAATTACCGAAGACATTGAACGTTTTTCTTTCAATACCTCTATCAGTAATTTTATGATATGCGTAAACGAATTAACCGATGCAAAATGTAATAAGAGAGTAATCCTTGAACCCTTATTAGTTTGTTTATCTCCTTACGCGCCTCATATTGCAGAAGAGTTATGGAAACAATTAGGTCATACCGAAAGTATTTCAACGGCTGCCTTTCCTGATTTTAATGAAGCGTATTTAGTAGATGATACTATAAACTATCCTGTATCATTTAATGGTAAGGTTAAATTTACATTAGAGTTAGCTGCTACTTTAACAGCTCCAGAAGTTGAAGCTATTGTAAGAGCCAACGAACAAACTGCTAAATACTTAGATGGTAAAGAACCTAAAAAAGTAATTGTTGTTCATAAGAAGATTGTGAACATGGTTGTTTAGATTATTATATAATAACAACTATAATTAAGGCCTGTAATATTAATATTCCAGGCTTTTTGTTTTAGAAAAAATGATTATATTCAAGTTCGCAAATCAGTACTTTATAAAACAATGATTTTTGGAAATTTAATAAACCTTGGGGTAAAAACAGAAATGGAATTTTACCAAAAACGCGAGGCAAGAATCGTTAATCTATTTGCTTTAATAACATTGCTTGGGCTACTCATTGGTGTTTCTTCTGTTATTTTTATTAGTGGGGATTATGTCATTTCGACGGTTTTATTTACCACCCTCACCTCCTTATCCATCTTATTTTTAAACTATAAGTTACATCATAATGCTGCTACGTATCTATTTGTAATTACCATAAATGTTACCATTTTTATTCTGAATCAGCAGTACATTGATACTGTAGGTAATTATCTATACTACTTTCCTGTTATTTTTTGCGTGGCTTTAATTCACAATCCGGTAAAATCAAATACCAGAACAGCAATTTTCTTTTCAATAGTATTAACGAGTTTTTTATGTTCTCGTTTCATTGAAATTCCTTGTTTAAAAAACACAAGCATTACAGACGCTGATAATATTGCCCTATTAACTTATAACAGTGTATTAGCATTTTTTGTTACAATAATTTTGGTGTTTTTAGTGGTAAGATTAATTAACCGCCAAAACAATGAGGCTCTAGCTTTATTGCATAAAGAGCAAGATGCGCAAAAAATCATTGCTCAATCTTTAAAAGAAAAAGAAATTCTATTATCAGAAATACATCATCGTGTAAAAAATAATTTAGCGATTATTACAGGTTTATTAAATCTTCAAACTGAGAAAGCACCTTGTGACGAATCAAAATTATTAATGATTGAATCAAGAAACAGAGTGATGAGTATTGCAATGGTTCATGAGCGATTATACAAAAAAGATAACTTATCAAAAATTAATTTAAAACAATACTTGTCTGAATTGGTGCAGGAGCTGGTAAAAAGTTTTCCAATTAATTCCAAACAAATACAAATAGAAGAGGAATTACAAAAAATAGAATTAGAAATTACAAAAGCAGTTCCTATAGGATTAATAGTAAACGAAGCTTTAACCAATTCTTTGAAGCACGCTTTTAACTCTCTAAAAGAAAAACCAACCATCACAATAAAAATGCAACTCATTTATGATAGAATTCAAATTTGCATCACCGATAATGGTGTTGGTTTTGCAGATATCAATTCAAGAAAAGATTCTGCACTTGGATTATCTCTTATCGAATCTTTATGCGACCAAATAGATGCAGAAGTAGTTTTTAAAAACGAAGTTGGCGCTTGCGTGAGTATTGTGTTTCCTGTTTAATTATTGCTTGCATATCATTTTTTCAGCAATCTGTTTTCCATTTACACTTAACTTAATAATATAAAATCCCGCATTAATTCCATTGGGTAAAAAAACTGTTTTTGTATGTTTCCCAATCATTTGTTGTTCGTTAAACAATAAGCCTAATTCTTTTCCTTGCAAATTATAAATACTTGCTTTTGTTTTCCCACCAATTAGTAAACTATACTCCAAAGTAATTTGGTCAATTGAAGGATTTGGAAAAACTAATAAGTCTGATGAAACTTCGCTAATTGCTCTAATTCCTGTTGAACTAGCTCCTGATAAAATTAAAGCAGCCGTATCCACTAAATCGCCATTTCCATATGTACCATTATTATCAACAGCTAATCCTGAAGCGTAGAAGGCAACAAGTCCTGAAGAAGGAGCGGTCCATAAAAACACGAATGTTTTTGTAGATGGACTTCCAAATCCTGCAGCAGTATTTACTTGAACTGCCTCATCTCTAAAGCTAGTATTTAAAATTTGACTTTCAGGTGAAATTCCAGAAACGGTTCCCGTATTAAGAGCACCTGCTAATGTATCATTCAAAACAACACAATCAAAACCAAAGTGGTTTAGAGTTGTGGAGCTAACAGTTACATTTATAGTATAAGTTTGGTTAGGCATGTATTGGTTTCCAAAAAAAGACGGATTACTGGATATAGTTGTTACAGTTTCGCCTGTTCCATTAAAATGGCAATGCGAACAATTTGGCGCTCCAGGATTACCAGCAAATCCTGCCTTTCCAGTGCTTACTTTTAATACAAATGCGGTTGTTGTAATAAAAATAACACAGATGAACACTATTAAAATGGACCGTGGTTTCATGTTCTTTTATTAGCTATTAAAATGGTTGCAGTAAGTGAAGTAAAATTAATGCAATATAATAAGGAAACCGTCATGGTTTCGAAAATATGATCTATATCATTAGTTCATATCCGAGCAAGGCATAGAAATAGGCACTATGTTTTTTTCGCCTCCTAATTCAATATATTTATTAAACTCCTTACAAGCATTATTATTTTGATTCATTGAAATGTATATTTTCCCTCTTTGTAAATAATACTTTGCATTGTTTGAGTTTAATTTAATGGCTTCACTACAGTCATCAATTGCAGCTTTTAGATTTTTTAATTCTAATTGCGCTATACTTCTTTCATAAAAAGCATCCGAATTGTCTGACTCTATTTCTAAAGCTTTTGTAAAATCTATAATGGCACTTTTGTAATCCTTAATAATATTCTTTAAAATCCCTCTTAAAAAATAACTATCCACATTTCTGCCGTCTATATTAATTTGTTTGGTGTAATCATCAATAGCTCCTTTATAGTCATGCAATAACTCTTTTACCATTGCTCTATCAAAGTAAGCCATCGAATCGTTGGGTGAAACTTCAATTACTCTTGTAAAATAGTCTATCGCCCTTTCATAATCTTTTAATTGAAATTTTTCAATCGCACAGGCATTATATTCTTCTTTTAACGTTTGACAAAAGCTAGTTAAATAAAAAATAAAAAATAAAAATGTTACCTGTACCCTGCTCATTATAAATTATATGCTTTATAGAAAACAAAGCTAAAATATTTCGATATATAATGTTAGAGTTTATGAATATTTAACCCTAATTTTTTATTCAATAAATAAGTATAAGTATCTTTGTGCCATAAATATATCTCCTATGAAATTTGTTACTTCCATTGTGTTTGTTTCCTTTTTTTTATCTCTAAACTTTGGTTTAATAGCACAAGAAGAGCCTATCCGTTTAGAAGGTTTTGCTCAAGGCTCAACATATCATATTGTATATTTCGACAAAGAGAATCGAGATTTTCAAGAAGACATTGAAAAAATATTACAAGATTTTGATCAATCAGTTTCTACTTACCAACCAAACTCTATCATCTCTCGCATTAATTCAAATCAAAAAAACGTCGTATTGGATAAATACTTTATTGCTTGTTTTAATAAAGCAAAAGAAATATGGAAAAACACTAATGGAACATTTGATCCTACGGTATATCCTTTGGTTAATGCGTGGGGCTTTGGTCCTGGTAAAAAACAAAAAATAGAAAAACAGGTTATTGATAGCATATTAAAATTTGTTGGTTTTAATTTAATTGAATTAAAAGGCAATAAAGTTGTAAAAAAAGATCCTCGAGTTGCTTTAGATTTTAATGCTTTTGCACAGGGATACTCTGTTGATGTTGTGTCGGAATTTTTAACCTCAAAAGGGATTACATCATATATGGTTGAAATTGGTGGAGAGGTTTACGCAAAAGGAAAAAAACCAAATGGCGGTCATTGGACAGTAGGTATTGAAAAACCAATTGATAACAAAGCGTCTGAAAATCCTCTAAAGGCAATAGTTAAGCTAGAAGATATGGCTATTGCCACTTCTGGAAATTACCGTCGTTTTATTGTTGAAGATGGCGTAAAATATCACCATCACCTTGATCCAAAAACTGGGTATCCAACTAAAAACAATTTATTAAGCGCTTCAGTATTTTCTAAAGAATGTATTTCGTCGGATGCAACTGCAACAGGTATTTTAGTAATGGGCTTAGAAAAAGCTAAGGAGTTTTTAACTCATCATCCAGAACTACAAGCTTATTTAATATACTCTGACGATAAAGGAAATTATCAAGTATACGAAACGCTTGGTTTAAAATCTTTTGTTACAGAGGCAGAAGAATAACTGTTTTATTAATTTGGTTATTCTGTTTGACATAAAAAAAGAGGGAATGTATATGATACATTCCCTCTTTTAATATAAATTACTTAATTATTTATCCAATACGATTTTATGATTTGATGTTGCATCATTATTAGAAACAGAAACAAAATAAATCCCATTTGAATAACTTGATAAATCTATTTTTTTAGAACCCTCTGTTGATTGTACAATTTTTTCATCATAAACAACATCTCCTAACATATTCATGACCTTAATGCTTGTTGCATTTTTAAAATCCACATTAAAAACACCATTTGTTGGATTAGGATAAATAGAAAGTTCAGGTGCATTTTCAGTTTCAGAAAATCCTGTAACAGCAGGAACCCAGTCTATTACCACTCCTGTAAAAAAAGCATTATCCGCTGGTGTTTGATGATCGGCTGTTGCGCCTTTAGTAAAGGTATATGTTTGCATTGTTGTGCCTGTAGTGCCGTGGTTCCAAGTAGATTGAATCGCTACTTTATAAACACCATCAGCTTGTAACGTTCCAGTTGCTGCAGCTCCTTTTTTACCATCCCAGTTTACAGTATAGGTTGTCCAAGAACTTCTTGTTGCTCCAGTTGTAGCATCTAATGTATTACAAGCTGTTGCTAAACAATTTCCAGAAGTACCTCCTGAGTTTACAGCCCAAGTTGGTAAATGATCGGCTGTACTGCCACCCGCATAGCGTCTTTTAGTTTTAATAAACACTCCTGCATTTGTTTGAATCCAAACTGCTAAAACGTGCCTGCCACTACTTTGATAAGTTGATGCGGTTGCAACAGGAACCTCATTAAATGTAACTGTTAATGTGCCATTTGTTTGAGCGTTTAACGTAACAGTAGAACAAAATACTCCTGCCGCTAAAAATAAATTAAGTAAAAGTTTTTTCATAGGTCTATTCTATCGATTTTAATGTGACAAATATAATTATAGAATCTGAATAGAATCTGATTTCCTGATTAAAATCAGTAAAAAATAAGTCCACATATCGAGTTTAAAGATTTAAATCCAATTAGCGCAAAAAAGACGTTACTTTTTTAATACTACCATTTCTGTATGAAAAGTCACTTGAATCACTTCTGCAATTTTTTCTACATAAAGTGATGGTACTTTAATTTTATGATCAGCAACCTTTACATCAAATTTAGAATCCATTGTAATGTATCCGCCACTAACAGTAATTGTTCCCGTAATCGTTCTAGGAACAACTACACCATGCATGTCTAAAGTTCCTTCTAAAGTTACATTATATGTTCCATCTTTAGAAAAATCAATTGCTTCCTTCACTTTACCTTTAAATGTTGCATAAGGAAACTTTTCACTCTCTATGTAATTTTCATTGTAGTGCTCTTGCATAAAAGCAGATTTAAATACAAAAGCATTTTGTTGGGCCTGTACCGCAAAATCTCCTGTTTTAGCATTAAACACAGGTTTAGTAACTGTATTAATAGCATCAATGTTTTCTAATTTTGTTTCGCTGAAAAACGAAATCTTACATTTCTCTCCTTTATAAATTTGAGAAATTCCACTTAAACTAAGTGCTAATAATCCTAACACTAATATCTTTTTCATAATGATTTATTTTTTAATTATTCTCCTTTGTTTTTACCTTGTAAACTAAATACGCGTGATATATTAAATCCTAAACGGATACCCCAATTTTCCCAAGATGTATTTGTATACATAAAATATTGATCTTCTGTTAATCCAAATGAATTAGTTAAATGCACTTGAAACACATGTCCTCCAGTCTCTAAATCATATCCTATACCAAAACTGTCATAATACTTATCTTTACTATATTTATTTAATCTATATCCGTATTCTAAGGTTATTGCTTGACGTTTAGCAAATTTAAAACGGGTAACTCCACCAATTACAAAACAATCATTTTTATCAAATATTTTATCTACCAAATTAACATGTACCATAGCTCCAGTAAGCTGAAAAGAGAAGCGCGAGTTAAACTTTCGGCCTATCATAATTTGATTACAATATGATAATCTATCTGAAACTGATTGATATTTATTTATACCATCAATCAATACATTTTGCATAAATGTATGGTATACACTTGTAAATAATGTAACACTTACTGGCATTCCACCTCCTTTTGTTGTTTGTTTTAATAAACGGTATTTTAAAAACCCATCTGCTATTTTCTTTCCAGATGTTCTACCTATACCAAACATTAAACGACTACCATGGCAATACTCTAAAGCCAAACGAATGTTAGCCCCACCATCAACTCCCCAAGCATTATAGGCGCCTGAATTAAAATCTCCAAAGCGATGAGAAATTCTAAAATCTAAACTTCTACGACTTAAAACCTCAACCGTATGGAAATTGATCAACCGAGTCGTTTTAAATGCTGCCGTAGTATATTCTTTTTTTGGTTTTTCGGCAACCATATTTAATAAATCATCCGTACTTTGAGCCAAAATTGATGAATCAACGCATGTTAAAAAGGAAAAAATTACAATTATTCTTTTCATAATCTTAATTATTTGGAGCTCCTGCCGCTACCCATTTTTTTATTTTTGTAATATCACAATCCGAAATTTTAGTAGTTGCTCCTTGAGGCATTTGCTGAGCAGAACCATCCCATACGACACTACTAACCAGTTTGCTTCCGCCTGGATCAACAGCATCAAAATTAACATCTACCCAAGTAGTCATATTGTGTCCACTTCCAGAACCATTATGGCACCCTCCTGTGCAAGAATTAGCCAACACTGGAACAATATGTAAAGAATAGCTAATTACTCCAGATGTATCACATCCAGAATTGTTTATAGCCGCTTCAGGATGTAATTCTTTGAAATTATCATAATAACAGCTGTTTAAAAAACAAATTGCACTAATGGATAAAACAGATAGATATACTTTTTTCATAGTTAAATTTTAATTGTTTTTTGCTCCTTGTCCAATCCAAACATAAATTAATTGAATTTGTTTTTCTGTTAATTGATTATACGGCTTGCGTGGCATTACTTTTTCTTGATTATATGTTTTTAATACCGAATAAAACTCGCTTTTCTCTGGAGAACCTGGTTCTATTCCTTGTTTAACAACATTATCATAGCTGGTTAATTCAAACGTATCCTCATCTTCATGATTAGAGCTATTATGTCCTCCGCCATGGCAGCCACTAAATGTACAATTCGAGTTAATAATTGGAGCTATACTAGAAGAATAACTGACTTCGGCAATTGACTCAAAATTAGTTTTATGTTTACAGGAAACTAACATTAAACCCGCAACGATAATAACAATCGAAATTTTAAATAATTGAATGTTAAAAAAATGTTTCATATTACTAGTTTTGTTTAAAGTCAAAAATAGATTTAAAACCTGAAGCAATTCTGATTTCTTGTTTAAACTCTTTATAAATAGAGGGTTTCTGAAATATTTCTGTAAATTAAATTATCTACTACTTAATAATTTTAGATACTTTTGTTGTATGTTTTAAGTAACGAAATACTTAAATTAGTAGGTCCGAATATATGAATATTTTAATTGTTGAAGACGAAGTAGATTTAGCGGAAGAAGTCGCAAAATACTTATCTGATTTCAACTATAAATGTACAACAGTAACCTTATATGCTTCTGCTTTAGAATCTTTAAACTACTGTGAGTATTCAGCGATACTTCTTGATTTAAAACTTCCTGATGGGCATGGAATAGATTTAATACATCATATTAAAAAGAAAAAACTAACCGCGGGTATTATTGTTCTCTCTGCTATTGATGAGTTAGATATGCGTATTAAAGCATTAGAAGCTGGGGCTGATGATTTTTTAACAAAACCATTTCATTTATCAGAATTAAATGCAAGGGTGAAAGCTTTGATTAGAAGAAATTTTCATCATGGTGATAACGTTCTTGAATACAATGAAATAAAAATTGATGTTGCAAAATTAGCTGTCACTATTAACGATGTTAATGTTCCTTTAACTTCAAAAGAATACGAATTACTCCTTTATTTTATTGCCAACGCAGGAAAAGTAATAACAAAAGAAGCTATTGGATATACCGTTTGGAATCATCATTCAAACATGGATGTTTCTAGTGAAATTATATATACTCACGTAAAAAATTTACGTAAAAAATTAGTAGCTGCAGGCTCAAATGATTATGTAAAATCAGTATACGGAATTGGTTATAAATTTGATTCATAATTAAGATGAAACTCGTATATAAAAATATTATTATTAATACCGTTGTTTCTGTCATTATACTTTTTGCTGGAGAATTTTCATTATACTTTTTTTTAAAAGAAAAAATCGAAAAAGAAGCAATAGAGCACTTGTACCTCGAAAGGCATTTTATGATGAAACAGCTCAAAAAAGGAATAAATATTGGCTATTTCAGACATAATATTGGCGATATTTTAGAAATCACATCTGTTCCAGCAATACAATATAGTACTCCAATTATAGAAGAAATTGAAGTAGAAGAAGAATGGGAAGAAGAATATTTTACCTCTAAAAAAATAGTGTTTGATGTTTCTCAAAATAATCAAGCTTATAGAGTTTCTATTGTCAAAACAATTGATGAAGATGAAGATCTTACTGGAAGCCTGTCGGCTATTATATTTATTTCTGCCTTGTGCATGCTAGCTGTATTAGTCTCTATTAATGTATTTGTTTACTACAAATTATTTTCGCCAGTTTACAAGCTTATTAAAGACATTAAAAATTTCTCAGTACAAGAACTTGAAAAAATTGTTCCTCCTAAAACTAGCACACATGAATTTGCCATGTTAAGTGAAGAAATTAGTAAAATGTCGGAAAAAATGATTGCTGATTATTCTTCGGTGCAAGAATTTATTGAAAATATGACGCATGAAATTCAAACGCCCTTAGCTGTTATTAATTCAAAAATTGAACGTGCACTTCAAGATGAAAATTTAAGTGAAGAACAAGCTGTTTTATTAAGCGATGCTACAAAAGCTGTTAATAAATTATTTATGATTAACAAAGGATTATCTTTGTTGTGTAAGCTAGATAACAAACAATATAATTCTCCTGTTGAAATTAAATTAGATATATTATTGCAAGAACGACTAAATTATTTTTCTGATTTTATTGAAAATAAAAAAATCAACATTTCCGAAACTTATAAGTCTGATTTTTCCATCTTCATGGATTCTGCCTTATCTGAAATTTTAATTGATAACTTATTAAAAAATGCCATTCAACATAATTTTCAAAATGGCAGCATATACATTACTGTTGAGGAAAATCAACTCATAATCTCTAACACTGGCGATGTGCCTAAAACTTCAACAACAAGCTATTTTCATAGATTTTACAGTCAAATACCGCAGCAATCTTTAGGCTTAGGTCTTTCTATTATTAAAAAAATAGTTGATTACTATGGTTACACTATTTCATATAATTACGAAAATGATTTACATAAAATAGTAATTGATTTTAACACAAAAATTAAAACAACTTAGTTTGTTTATTCTCTGTTAAAGCATCTTTATAAACTGATAATACTCTAAGTCTAGCTGCTGAATGATCAACTATTGGCTTAGGATATTTTGCTGTATTAAATTCAGAGATCCATTTTTTGATGTATTCGTATTTAGGATCAAATTTTTTAGTTTGCTCTGTTGGATTAAACACTCTAAAATAGGGCGCCGCATCACAGCCACTTCCTGCTGCCCATTGCCAACCGCCATTATTAGCGCTTAAATCAAAGTCTAATAATTTTTGTGCAAAGTAGGCTTCGCCCCAACGCCAATCAATTAATAAATCTTTTACTAAAAAGCTCGCTACAATCATACGAACTCTGTTATGCATAAAACCCGTTGCATTTAATTCTCGCATACCAGCATCTACAATTGGAAATCCTGTTTTACCTTCACACCAAGCTTTAAACTCATGTTCATTATTCCTCCACTCTATTCTATCGTATTGTGGCTTAAATGAATTTTTAGCTGCATGTGGAAAATGATATAATATCATCGTGTAAAAATCTCTCCATATCAATTCATTTAGCCAAGTTTCGCTTAATAATAAAGCTTGTTTTGCTAGAGTCCTAATACTAACAGTACCAAAACGCAAATGCAAACTCATTTTACTTGTTCCTTTAATGGCAGGGAAATCTCTCTGCTCTTTATAATTGGCAACAATAGATTTACTGATGGCTGTAGAAGGAAATTCTAATCCTGATTTTTCAAAACCTAACTCTTTTAATGATGAGATTTGAAAAGGTTTTGTTTGAATAAAGTTTTTAAAATACTTTTTATTAGGATACGCTTTCACATGAAAGTCTGTTAATCGTAATTTCCATTTTCTACTATAAGGAGTAAAAATTGTATAAGGTTTTCCGTCATCTTTGGTTACTTCGTCTTTTTCAAAGATACATTGGTCCTTGTATGTTTTAAATTCTATTTTATTCTTAATTAAAAATTCTTTAACGCCAGCATCACGCTCATCGGCATATGGTTCATAATCATGATTTGTATAAACACATTCAACATTATACTCTTTAACCAATTCTGTAAAAACGTTTTCAGGAGTTGAATGAAATACTTTAATAGAAGAACCTAACTCTTTTAACTCTTCATTTAAATTTAAAATAGTTTGATGAATAAATTCTACTCGTCCATCTTTTTTATCTTCTAACTTATCTAAAATGTTTGTGTCAAAAATAAAAATAGGCAAAACAGGAACGCCTTTTTTAAGCGCCTGATAAAGACCTGCGTTATCGTCTAAACGCAAATCTCTTCTAAACCAAAATAAAACTACTTTTTGCATATTATTTTAAACAATTATAAGTAATTAAAGTTTATAATCTTCGAAGATTTTTAACCACATAGACACATAGTTTCTTGATAGGAAAAGAGGTGGGCAAAGACGCTTTGCTTTTACATAGCATACTATTTGAAAAAACCTGTTTTCTATCCTAAACTTTATTTAGCAAATTTTTATCTATGATTCTATGTGGTTATTTTACTTTTAAAACAAAAAACATTAAAAAAATCATGTAATTTCAGCACTTCTAAATTAACGATATATACCATGGAATTAAAACAATTTCAACAACACATATTACAAGGTATTCCTTCCGAATTACCTCAACCAAAATCTTACGAAAGCACTATTAATCATGCGCCAAAACGTAAAGACATTTTAAACGGGGAAGAAAAAAAATTAGCTATTCAAAATGCTCTACGTTATTTTGAGCCAAAACACCATGCTGTTTTAGCAAAAGAGTTTGCAGAAGAATTAAAAACATACGGTCGAATTTACATGTATCGTTTTCGACCTGATTATAAAATTTATGCCCGTCCAATCATGGACTATCCGCACCAAAGTATTCAAGCGGCTGCTATCATGCATATGCTTAGTAATAACTTAGATTATGCAGTGGCGCAACATCCTCACGAATTAATTACTTATGGCGGCAATGGTTCTGTGTTTCAAAACTGGGCTCAGTACTTGCTAACTATGCAATATTTAGCAACCATGACGGATGAACAAACCTTAGTATTATATAGTGGTCATCCGATGGGCTTATTTCCTTCTCATAAGGATGCGCCAAGAGTGGTTGTAACTAACGGAATGATGATTCCTAATTATAGCAAACCAGATGATTGGGAAAAATTTAATGCATTAGGTGTTACACAATACGGGCAAATGACCGCTGGTTCATTCATGTATATTGGTCCACAAGGTATTGTGCACGGAACATGTATCACTGTTATGAATGCCGCTCGTAAAGTATCAACATCAGAAGAAGATAGAATAGGAAAGTTATTTGTGACTTGTGGTTTAGGTGGCATGAGTGGTGCTCAACCAAAAGCTGCTAAAATAGCGGGGCTAATTTCTATCACTGCCGAAATTAATCCGAAAGCAGTTCACACTCGTCACTCACAAGGTTGGGTAGATGAAGTATATGACAATTTAGATGCATTGATTCCAAGAGTTAAAGAAGCCCAATCAAAAAAACAAGCCGTATCCATTGCGTATCAAGGGAATGTGGTTGATTTATGGGAACGTATTGTAAAAGAAGATTTAAAAGTAGATGTTGGTTCAGATCAAACGTCACTTCACAATCCTTGGGCTGGCGGTTATTACCCAGTAGGTTTATCATTAGAAGAAAGCAATCAAATGATGGCTGAAAATCCTGATAAATTTAAAGGGGAAGTTCAAAAAACGTTAGTTCGTCACGCAAATGCTATTAATACATTAACAAGTGATGGCATGTATTTCTTTGATTATGGGAATGCCTTTTTATTAGAAGCAGGAAGAGCCGGTGCTGATATTTATAAAACAGAAAAAGCATTAAAAGGTGGGCATGTTGGCGCTACTTTTAAATACAACTCATACGTACAAGATATTTTAGGCCCAATGTGTTTTGATTATGGCTTTGGTCCATTCCGCTGGGTGTGCACAAGCGCTAACGAAAACGATTTACGTAAAACAGATGAAATTGCTTTAACAGTGTTAGAGGAAATTTATAAAACAGCTCCGCAAGAAATTAAACCACAATTACAAGACAACATTGTTTGGATTAGAGACGCCATGAAAAACAATTTAGTGGTTGGATCGCAAGCTCGCATTTTATATGCGGATAGTGAAGGGCGTGTAAAAATTGCCGAAGCCATTAATAAAGCCATTGCTAATAAAGAAATTTCGGCGCCAGTAGTTTTAGGTAGAGATCATCATGATGTAAGCGGAACAGATTCTCCTTACCGTGAGACATCTAATATTTATGATGGTTCAAAATATACTGCTGATATGGCTGTGCAAAATTTTGTTGGCGATAGTTTCCGTGGTGCCACTTGGATTAGTTTACATAACGGCGGCGGCGTTGGTTGGGGCGAAGTAATTAATGGTGGTTTTGGTATGGTACTAGACGGCAGCGCCGATTGTGATAGAAGATTAAAATCGATGTTGTTTTGGGACGTAAACAATGGCATTGCTCGTCGCGCTTGGGCTCGTAACAAAGAAGCAAACTTTGCTATTAAACGTGAAATGGAACGTACACCAAATTTAAAAGTTACTGTTGCTAACTTAGTAGACGAAACCATTTTAAATAATTTATTTTAACACTCAGGCCTTTCAGGTTTTAAAAACTTGAAAGGACTTTTTACATCTATCATACTCAGATTCGTATATTCGTACTCAATTCGTAATAAATCATGTTCACAATAGACACGCATACTCATATCATCCCAAAACACATTCCTGATTTTACAAAAAAGTTTGGGTACGGAAATTTTATACAATTAGACCATCATGCGCCAGGCAGAGCTTGGATGATGCAGGGTGATAAACGCTTTAGAGAAATTGTAGAAAACTGTTGGGACGCTGAAGTTCGAATAAAAGACATGGCCGAACACCAAGCAGATATGCAAGTAATTTGCACCATTCCAGTAATGTTTAGTTATGATGCTAAACCGAACGATTGTTTAGAGATTTCTCAGTTTTTAAATGATGATATTGCCAATACCGTTAATCAGTATCCAGATAAATTTATTGGTTTAGCAACAGTTCCTATGCAAGATACTAAACTCGCTGTTCAAGAATTAGAACGCGCGATGAGTATTGGTTTTAAAGGTGTTCAAATTGGAAGTAACATTAATAATATTAATTTAGGAGAACCTCAATTTCATGAATTTTGGGCTGCGTGCGAAAGAACTAATGCCGCTATTTTAGTTCATCCATGGCAAATGATGGGGCAAGAACATATGACTAAATATTGGTTGCCTTGGCTAGTTGGTATGCCTGCCGAAATTAGCCGCGCTATCTGTTCTATGATTTTTGGTGGGATCTTCGAAAAATTTCCCAAACTAAAAGTGTGTTTTGCACATGGTGGAGGTTCGTTCTTGCCAACTATTAGTCGTATTGAGCATGGTTGGGAATGTCGTCCTGATTTAGTAGCTATTGATAATGAATTTAATCCAAAAAAATACTTAGGAAAATTTTGGGTGGACTCTCATGTATGCGATCACAAAATGTTACAATATATTGTTGATTTAGTAGGGGCAGATAAAGTTGTTCAAGGATCTGATTATCCATTTCCATTAGGAGAAGCAGTTCCAGGAACGTTAGTTCGCGAAGCCCCCCTTTCTGATAACGAAAAAACAATTATTATGGGAACGGCCGCAAAAGCTTGGCTATCATTATAATTAACTTTTCCCTTTCTTAACCATTCAACTTTCTAAACTAATATGCACTTCACCGACCACCAACTAAAACTCTTAACATCAGCCGAAGGCAAAACTTTAAAAAAAGTAGTTGTATATTTTTGGGTCAATCGTTTTAATCCAGATGCTCATGTTGATTTAATTGACAATGTTGAATTAGTTTTTACTGATGATACAAGCCTTGTCATTACTTCTACTGAAGATGGTACTGGTATTGATACGCTTGAAAATTTTAATTTCGAAGAAGAAAAAGCTCAATTAAAACAAGAGTTTGGCGATAAAATCAAAATGATTCCCATTGATGCCTCCACTACCAAAATGTGGACAGATGTGATTGGAGAAACAATTGAGGCGTTTGAATTAAGTCGTGAAGATGAACAATTTTTAAATGATGCTTTGATTATTAGTTTTGGAATAGAAAAACGATCTATCGGCATTAGTCCAAACGACGGATTAATTATAGATTATTGGGAAGATATTTAGTTGATTCTAAAATAGATTTAATCGATAAAAATCTAAGCTTTAATGATTAAAATCATTATTTCGTCTAAGCATCTTTTCATTTATTGTTTTTAAGTGAGGTACATCAAGCAAAAACACTCTTATTTAGAATTAATATAAATTACGAAAACTGTTAATAAAATCTAAAAAATACTACCTAGATATATAACATTCTGTTATTTTTGCACGGTGATTTTTGTCATTAAAGTGTCATTAAACAGCCATAACATACACAAAATTAGATATAATTCTATGCATAATAATATGTCTCATTTCTCTTTAAAATCCTTATTTGGCGCGGTTTTTCTATTTTTTGCTTTCTCTTTTGGATTGAAAGCTCAAGATGGTGCTAAAATATTTAAGCAAAACTGTGCCGTTTGCCACTCATTAACAGACCAAAAATTAACCGGCCCTGGATTGGGAGGAGTTACTTCCCGTGTTCCAAAGCCAGAAGCCGAATGGTTAACTAAGTGGATTAAAAATAATAATACTGTTATAGCATCTGGCGACGCTTATGCTAAAACATTAGTAGCAAACAATGGCGGCATCGACGCAATGAGTGAATTTGAGTTTTTATCCGATGCTGATTTAAAAGCATTGGTTGATTTCATCATCACACCACCTGCTCCAAAAGTAGCAAGCGCTCCTGCTCCAGGTGCTGGCGGCGAAACTATTGAAGAAGAAAAAGGCGGAATTGATCCTTTATACTTATTATTAGGCGCTATTTCTATTTTAGCAATTGTATTAGGTGCATTAAGAAGTGTACGTCACTCTTTACAAAATTCTTATAATAGAAAAGAAGGAAAAGCTGAGTCTGAAGAATTAACATTCGGTCAAGAAGTAAAACAATGGATTGGCGGTCACCGTCGTTTAGTTGGCGTAATGGTTATCTTAATTGGTTTCAGCGGAATGAAATCTTGCTGGGATGCTTGTTATGATTTAGGTGTATATTACGATTGGGAAACACAAAAAGGTTATCACCCAGAACAACCAATAAAATTCTCTCATAAATTACATGCAGGAGACAATGAAATAGCTTGTCAATACTGTCACAACTCAGTTGAAAAATCTCGTCACTCTGGAATTCCTTCTGTAAACATTTGTATGAATTGTCACAAAGGAATTCAAACAGGACCTCAATACGGAGATAAAGAAATTGCTAAGATATACGAGGCGGCTGGATTTGATCCATCAACTGGTGAATATTCAAAGCCTCAAAATCCTATTAAATGGATTAAAGTTCACACACTACCTGATCACGTTTACTTTAACCACTCTCAACACGTAGTAGTTGGTAAACAAGAATGTGCTACTTGCCACGGTGATGTTAAGAAAATGACAACTGTTGAGCAAAAAAATCCTTTAACTATGAAATGGTGCGTTGAATGTCATCGTAAAACTGAAGTGGCTATGGAAGGTAATGCTTATTATGACAGAATGCACAAGGCTTTAAAGGAAAAATACAAAGGACAATACGATGTTAAGTTTACTGTTGATAAAATCGGCGGACTTGAATGTACTAAATGTCACTATTAATTGTTAGAAATCGGTAATTACAAGAAATATTATAATGACTATGTCGAAAAAATACTGGAAAGGTTTGCCTGAATTAAATAACAGCGAAAACTTTTTACAAAACAAAAATAATGAGTTTGCTGAAGAACTACCTATGGAAGGTTTTCTATCTGGTGACGATGCTAATTCTAAAGGCACAAGCCGTAGAGATTTCTTAAAAGTAATGGGCTTTTCAACAGCCGCTGTTGCTTTAGCGGCTTGCGAAACGCCTGTAAACAAATCAATTCCTTACGTTGTAAAGCCAGAAGAGGTAACTCCTGGAGTTGCTAATTTTTATGCATCTACATTTTATGATGGACATGATTACGCATCTGTTTTAGTTAAAACTCGCGAAGGTCGTCCTATCAAAATTGAAGGAAATGATTTATCAAAAGTAAGCAATGGTGCTACTAGTGCTCGTGTACAATCTTCTGTATTAAGTTTATATGATGGGGCTCGTTTAAATAGTCCATTAGCTAAAGGTAATCCAACAACTTGGAAGAATGTAGATGATGCAGTAGCGAAATCTTTATCTTCTGGAACTAATGTTATCTTAAGTTCTACAATTATCAGTCCTTCAACTAAGGCTGTAATTGCTGAATTTACAGCTAAATATCCTAATACAAAACATGTTACTTACGATGCTATTTCTTATGCCGCTTTAATAAAAGCTAACAAGAATGTGTTTGGTAAGTCTGTTGTTTCTTCTTACGATTTTTCTAAAGCAAAAACTATTGTTGGTATTGCTTGTGATTTCTTAGGAACTTGGTTAAGCCCTATCGAATTTGCTAATCAATATAGCAAAACGCGTAAGGTTACCCGTGAAAACTTAGAAATGAGTAAACACTACCATTTCGAATCTAATTTATCGTTAACTGGTGCAAACGCAGATGAGCGTTACATGGTTAAAGCTTCTGAGTTTGGTAAAATAATAGCGTCTTTATTTAATGAAGTTGCAAGTGTAACAGGAAATTCAAAAATTGCAGATGCTAAAGTTTCTAATCCAGATGCAGCTAAAGCAATTACTAAAGCAGCTAAACAATTACTTGAAAATAGAGGGAAATCAATCGTAGTTTGTGGTTTTAATGATGAAGGTTGCCAAACATTGGTAAACGGTATCAATAAAATGTTAGATAACTACGGAAAAACTGTAGATGTAGAAATGCACTACAATTTAAAACAAAGTGATGATAAAGCCTTTTTAGATTTAGTTGCTGATTTAAATGCAGGTAAAGTTGGTGTGTTAATGACTTACAATTGTAACCCAGTTTACACAGCACCAGCATCTTTAAAATTTGAAGCAGCTTACAAAAAAGCAGCTGTAAAAGTTTCTTTCTCTCAATCATTAGATGAAACTGCTTTATTAGCTGATTACGTTTGTCCAGATAATAACTTCTTAGAGTCTTGGGGTGATGCAAATCCAAAACGTGGTCACTATTCATTACAACAACCAACAATTAATCAAATCTTTTCGGCTCCTCGTTATGAAGGAACTCGTCAAGTGCAAGATACGTTATTAAAATGGTCAGGAATTGAGACTGATTATTTATCATACTTACAAGGTTATTGGAACAATCATATTTTCCCACAACAAGGTAAATATTTAGATTTCGCCTCTTTTTGGGCTCATACTTTACATGATGGTGTTTTAAAAGTATCTGTTTTAAAAGATGCTATCATTGCTCCAATGGCAAAGGATTCTACAGGAAAGCCTTTAATGGCTGGTGTAGCGGCAATTATTAACGAAGTAGTAGCTGATACTAGCAATATTGTTGCTCCAGTTACTCATCATGCTGCACCCGCTCACAACGCACATGCTACTGAAGTCGCTACTCCATTACCAACTCCTGATTACAACAAAGCTGCAGCTTCTGCAACTTCTGCAAAAGCAGGTGGTCAATTTGAATTAGTAGTTTATGAAAAAGTTGGTTTAGGAAATGGTAATCAAAGTAACAATCCATGGTTAATGGAATTACCTGATCCAATCTCTAAAGTAACTTGGGATAATTATATTACAATGAATCCTGCTGATGTATCGGCTTTAGGATTAAACGAAATGAAACGTCAAGATATTATAGGTTCAATCGTTGATTTAACTGTTAATGGCGTTACAATTAAAGTTCCTGTTTATCCTCAACCTGGACAAACAGCTGGTACAATTGGTTTAGCAGTAGGTTTTGGCCGCTCAGCTGAAACAATGAAAGTGGCTTTTGGTGTTGGTGTAAATGCCTACCCGTTTGTTAGTGTTATTAATGATACATTGCAAAATGTAAGTTTATCTGCTACTGTCGCTAAAACTAGCGAAGAACATACATTTGCAGCTACTCAAATTCACCACACAATCATGGGTCGTGAAGAGTATTTGTTACGCGAAGTTTCTTTAAATGAATATAAATCAAAAGAAAAAGAAGTTTGGAACCCATCTGCTTTGTTACCTATGCATGGTGGAGGCACAAAACACGTAAGTGAAGTAGATTTATACGATTCATTTGAAAGATTAGGCCATAAATGGGGTTTAACAATTGATATGACTGCCTGTATTGGTTGTGCTGCTTGTGTTGTAGCTTGTACTGTAGAAAATAACGTTCACGTAGTAGGAAAATCTGAAGTTAGTAAAACTCGTGAAATGCATTGGTTACGTATTGATCGTTACTACACATCCGACATGAACAAAGAAAAAGCTTCTGAAGATCATTTAGGAGTAATGCAGATGTATTTAGATATGGAAAACCCTTCATTGAATCCGAAGGTTACTTTTCAGCCTATGATGTGTCAGCACTGTAATCACGCTCCATGTGAAAACGTTTGTCCTGTATTGGCAACATCTCACAGTTCAGAAGGATTAAATATGATGACTTATAACCGTTGTATCGGTACTCGTTACTGTGCAAACAACTGTCCTTTCAAGGTTCGTCGTTTTAATTGGTTTAATTATAATGAAAATACTGATTTTGCTAATATTAACCCAGCACAACAAGACTTAGGACGTATGGTATTAAACCCAGATGTTGTAGTTCGTACGAGGGGGGTTATGGAAAAATGCTCAATGTGTCAACAACGTTTACAAGCAGGTAAATTAGTAGCTAAAGCTGCAAAAATGCCACTTATAGATGGTTCTATCAAAACAGCATGTCAGCAAGCTTGTCCTACAAATGCGATTATGTTTGGTGATATTAATGATGAAACTTCTGCAATTAATACTTGGAGAAATGACGATAAGAACTATTTCTTATTAGAAGAAGTAGGAGTTAAACCAACTGTATCTTACTTGTTAAAAGTTAGAAATCAAGAAGAAGCAATTCACCATGGTGAGCATTCGGCCGCAAAACCTGCTGCACACAATGAAGAAGGGCACAGAGAAGAACATCATTCATAAGATTAAGTAAAAACTAAATTATAAATTCTGAATTAAAATAATATGCACGCAGAATCACAGATAAGAGTACCGTTGATTTTAGGGAATAAAACGTACCGAAATATCACCGATGATATTATTGCACCTATTGAAGGTAAAGCAAACAGATTATGGTATATCTTATTTACCATTTCTGTATTAGGTTTTATGTGGGGAATTGGATGTTTATCGTATACCATTGGTGTTGGTATTGGGGCTTGGGGTTCTAATAACGGTGTTGATTGGGCTTGGGACATTACAAACTTCGTTTGGTGGATTGGTATTGGTCATGCTGGCACATTAATTTCGGCTGTATTGTTGTTGTTTCGTCAAAAATGGCGTATGGCTATTAACCGTTCAGCAGAGGCGATGACCATCTTTGCGGTATTATGTGCGGCTATATTCGTAACATTACACACTGGTCGTCCTTGGTTAGATTATATGTTATTCCCATTACCAAATCAATTTGGTTCTTTATGGCCTAACTTTAACTCTCCATTATTATGGGACGTGTTCGCGGTATCAACTTATGCAACTGTATCTATTGTTTTCTGGTACATTGGTTTAATTCCTGATTTCGCAATGGTTCGTGATAGAGTAGTTAACCCAAGAATGAAAAAAGCATACGCTTTATTGTCATTTGGTTGGGGCGGAAACGTGCGTCACTGGTCTCGTTTTGAAGAAGTCTCTTTAGTATTAGCTGGTTTATCAACTCCTTTAGTATTCTCAGTTCACTCAATTGTATCATTTGACTTCGCAACTTCAATAGTGCCAGGATGGCATACAACAATTTTCCCTCCATATTTCGTATCTGGTGCGGTATTCTCGGGATTTGCGATGGTATTAACATTAATGTTAATCGTTCGTAAAGTATACAAATTAGAAAATTACATTACAATTAAGCATATAGAATACATGAACATCGTAATTATTGTTACTGGTTCAATTGTAGGTGTAGCTTATTTAACTGAACTTTTTGTTGCTTGGTATTCTGGAGTTGAATGGGAACAATACGCTTTCTTAAATAGAGCAACTGGCCCAATGTGGTGGTCTTACGCAGCCATGATGACTTGTAACGTAATCTCTCCTCAATTATTCTGGTTCAAAAAATTACGTACTAACTTAGTATTTACATTTTGCTTATCTATTGTTGTAAATATAGGAATGTGGTTTGAACGTTTCGTAATTATTGTTCCAACTTTATGCCGTACTTACTTACCATCTACATGGAATACATATTCACCATCATTTATTGATGTAGGTATATTTGTTGGTACAATAGGAATGTTCTTTACATTATTCTTGTTGTACTCTCGTACATTCCCAGTTATAGCTCAAGCCGAATTAAAATCAATTTTGAAATCTTCAGGAGAAGAACATAAAAAAGCTGCAGCTAATCACGCGCACCACTAATAAAGAACTAGATTTAGAAATAAGATATTAGAATTAAGAATATGGCAACTAAACAAATTATACACGGCATCTTTGCAGATGAAGTACCATTATTAGAAGCATGTAAAAAATTACGCGCATCTGGTATTCGTATTGCAGATGTATTTACTCCATTTCCGGTTCACGGAATTGACCCAATTGTTGGTGTACCTCGCACACGTATAGCAATTTGCGCGTTTATTTATGGTATTACCGGATTATCATTAGCTACATTAATGATGTGGTATATGATGATTAGTGATTGGCCGGTAGATGTAGGTGGTAAACCAAATTGGAGTTATTATGCAAATATCCCTTCATTTATTCCAATCACATTTGAAGCTACAGTGTTTTGTGCGGCACATGGAATGTCTTTAACTTATTTATTGCGTTGTTGGTTAGTACCAGGTGCTAAAGCTAAAAATCCAGATCCTCGTACAACAGACGATAAATTTATGATTTATTTAGAACTGAATGATGAACAAGCTAAAAAGGCTGATGAGATTTTAAGAACTACTGGCGCAGAAGAAGTAAACTACAAAGGTGTTATCACAATTGAACCAAAATACTAATTAGATAAAATAATATATATGAACCTATCTTTCAAAAATCTTAAACTAATAACTTGCGGAACTTACGCAGTAATATTAGTAGCAGGTTTTACATCTTGTGGTAAAAAAGACTCGAACAGTCCTGGTTTTGAATACATGCCAGATATGTACCGATCACCTTCTTTAGAATACTATGGAACACACATTATTAATGGAGATACTTTAAACTCTTCTAAGTTACCTGTTGTAGGAACTATAGCTAGAGGTTATCTCCCATATGTATATCCAAATACAGTTCAAGGTTATGAAACTGCTGGATTATATTTAAAAAATCCAATTCCATATTCCGAAAACGTTGAAAAAGAAGGCGAAGTACTATATGGTAAATTTTGTGTTCACTGTCATGGCGCTACTGGTGAAGGAGATGGAAAAGTAGGGGCAAAACTTCCTGGTCCACCACCTGCTTACAGTACAGCATTAAAAGATTTACCTGAAGGAAAAATTTTCCATTCAATTACTTACGGTAAAAACTCAATGGGTTCTCATGCTAGTCAATTAACTCAAGAAGAGCGTTGGAAATTAGTGTATTATGTACAAAAATTACAAGGGCCTAAAACTGCAGCAACAGATAGCACAAAAACTGCTACTCCTGCTGATACAACAAAACATTAATTAAGAACGAATTTTTAAATACGACAGAATTTTTTAATATGAACACTGATAAATTAAATTTCGTAGTACCCGCTAAAGCAAAAATGACATCAATGATTTTGATGGCTGTTGGTTTAGTTTCCATCATTTGTATGTTTATGTTTGATAAACAACCAGATGATCACCATTATCATGCAACACGTGCATGGGCAAACGTTTTCGTTGGCGCATTCTTCTTTATGGCTATTGCATTAGCGGCTGCATTCTTTTTAGGATTGCAATATGCTGCAGAGTCTGGTTGGTCAACAACTATAAAAAGAGTTATTGAAGCCGTAACCTGGTATTTACCAGTTGGCTTATCTTTTTTATTGCTAATTTTCATTTGTGGTCAACTACACTTACATAATATCTATCCTTGGATGGCTGAGGGTATTGCAACAGAAGGGCACGAAAATTATGACGCGGTTATAGCAGCTAAAATTAGCTATTTCGGTGCATTTTGGTGGATTCGTACAATTTTGTACATGGTAGCTTGGGTTTTGTTTACTTGGAAATTACGTAAAAACTCAATGGATGCAGATGCTTTAGGGCACGAAGAAGCAAAAGGCTTCCATTGGAAAAACATTAAATTAAGCGCTTGGTTTATGGTAGTATTTGCTGTAACTTCTTCTACATCTGCTTGGGATTGGATTATGAGTATCGATACTCATTGGTTCTCTACTATGATGGGTTGGTATTTGTTTTCTGGTATGTGGGTAAGTGCAATGATTACTGTAACTATATTAGTTGTATGGTTAAAAAAATTAGGGTACTTAGAATTTGTAACTGAAAGTACAGTTCATGATATTGGTAAATGGATGTTTGCTATTTCTTTCTTGTGGACGTACTTATACTTCTCTCAATTTATGTTGATTTGGTATGCTGATATTCCTGAAGAAGTTATTTATTTCCAAACACGTTGGGAATCATACAAAGCTTTAATGTGGACAGTGTTTTTTGTGAACTTTGCTTTTCCTATGATTATGTTAATGAGTCGCGACTCTAAGAGAAATTATTTCTTCTTAATGTTTGTTGGCGCTATCATTTTCATCGGTCACTATTTAGATATTATTATGGTGGTAATGCCAGGAACAGTTGGTCATCATTGGAATGGATTAAGTTGGATGGAATTAGGAAATTTCTTATTCTTCTTAGGTCTGTTTATGTATGTGGTGTTAACAAATCTTTCTAAACGTCCTTTAATGGTAAAAAATCATCCATTCTTAGAAGAAAGTACGCACCATTCTTACTAATACTAATAAATCAAAATAAAGAACTATAAAATAATTTGATATGAAATTGTTAATCTTAATCGGACTTATACTTTTAATAATTGCTGCGCATCAGTTAATGCGTGTTGTTGAATTGTCGCGACAATTTAAAAAAGGTCATGAATGGACTGTGAGTGATAGTGATAACTCATTTAACGGAAAAGCGATGCTTATCTTTGGATTTGCTTTCATTGGATTTTTCTTTTGGCAAGTAAACCGTTGGAGTGATAACTGTTTGCCAATTGCTGCTTCTGAGCATGGTTTAAAAGTAGATGCACTTTGGGATTACAACATGTATTTAGTTTCTCTTGTTTTTGTTGTTGTTAATGGCTTTTTATTTTACTTCGCATACAAATACAAAGGTAAACAAGGCGTAAAAGCTACTTTCTTTGCTCATGATAACCGTTTAGAAATGCTTTGGACAATTGTTCCTGCAGTTACATTAGCATTCATCATCATTTTTGGTTTAAAATACTGGAACGATATTACTACTCGTTCTGAAGATCCAAACAAAGTAACAATTGAGTTATACGCAAAACAATTTGATTGGACGGCTCGTTATGCGGGTTTTGATAAAACTTTAGGATCAACAGACTATCGTCAAATTGACGGTGGAAATGATGTAGGTTTAGATACATTAGATGCTACTGGTTATGATGATATCATTGTAAAAAATGAATTCCATCTTCCTGTAGGAAAAGAAATCGA
>Ga0208628_1000055_pt1 | contig 74738 bp, 43 predicted proteins | sample LakWasMet16_LOW5_2_FD_183864 | JGI IMG/M metagenome (GOLD analysis project Ga0208628, IMG submission 183864) | Freshwater sediment methanotrophic microbial communities from Lake Washington under simulated oxygen tension - Sediment Metagenome... | ecosystem: Environmental > Aquatic > Freshwater >... | reverse complement strand
TTATAAATATAACCTAAACCTCTTTTTACGTCACAACCAATATAATCATCTAAATAATAACCTAAATCTGCATCCGTCCAAACCGTCATGTATGTATTTAGTAACGGGAAAGAAGAACGGTTAATTAACTGATAGTTATAAAAGGTCATGTTGTTAATTTCATCTGTTGTTTTGAAAGCAAATGCTTGAGCACGAATTTCCATGCCAATTGCTTTACCACCAGTAGAAACGTGGTTGTTACCATTATCATTATAAACCCACCATAATGTTTCATCGCCAAATACACGTGCTTTACAAACACCTAAATTGTCTTTTAAACCATCATTATATACGTCATAATATGGATAATCTCCTGCCTCAGGCTCATAAGTACCACTTCCATCTGCATCCACATAAGGAGCTAAATTAGGATCATGATTTAAAGAAATATCACCGTTACCTGGCCAGTTTTTCATATTGTTTGTAATAGGCCCTCCAGATAAAACAAAATTATCAACTTCGGTACGAGTCATTTTGTAAATCTTGTCATATTTTTGACATTGATCAGAAGTTGTAGAAGCGTCAAGTGTACTTAATGGCCCAGTCCAGAAATCAACACCAGATTGACGATACGTTTGTGCAGCAATTTTTAATTGTCCACCAAGATCTAAACCACCAAACCATACGTTACCAGCAAAGTTTGAAGAAGCGCCTTTTGAACGATCTTCTACTTTTGGAACCAAATACCAAGCGCCACCGCCACCAAATAAATCCCACCACATATCAGAACCTGAATAAATAATTGTTCTAACATTATTTACTGATAATTCTGCTGATGATTGAGCAGGGCTACATCCAGTCATCACCTTCTCAAGGGCAGCATTTCTAAAAACATTACCGTATTTTTCTCTTGCCGTTCCAGATAACGCTGTAATTGTTACAGCTGCTACTAGAATATGTTTGTTTAACTTAGTCATAATTTCCATAATAAATTCGTTTTAAATATTAAAAATCTAATAATACCCCAATTCTAATTGTACGAGGTCTAGCATAGTTATTTGGATTGTTAATGTAAATATTATACTGATCAGTAAATGAATTAACTAATGTTGGATCTTTGTTAATATTCACTTGTCCTTGAGATGAATTTAAATACCCATCATCCTCTGGATTACCTGTGTAGTTATACACATTTAAAATATTTCTTGTGTTTAATAAGTTTAAAACTTGTAAGTAGATATTTAAGTTAGCTGTTTTTTTGCTTTCGCTATCTTTTTTACCCCAAGTTAACTCAATGTTTTTATCAAGTCTGAAGTCAGTTCTAAACTGCCAAGGCTTGTTAGATCCGTTAACAGAACCATTAATTTGAGAACGACCTCCAATTGGAGTAGCAGATACGTCACGAGTATATGGTGTACCTGAACCAATACGGAAGATTAAGTTAGCTCCAACATTTTGTAATAACTGAACTGTTTGAGTAGCATCTTTTTTCTTACGATTGAATTGAGGTCCTTTGTAATCTTTTCCTTCTCCAAAACGATAATCTAAATTAATTGTAATATTATGTCTTTGGTCATAATCTAAAGGTAATGTAATACGTAAGTTTGGTTGATCTGTACCAGATAAATTAGCTCCTGAATTAGCATTTGAACCAGATCCTTCAGCAAATTGTAATGTATAGTTAGCTGTTAAAGAGATACCGCCTGTTCTACGTAAATCAAATTCAGCACTTAAACCTTTAACCGTTCCAAAATCTTTGTTTGCATATGTTTGGTAAGTTTTTGGATAAGCGTTAGTTAAAGAAACTAAGGTTATTTGATTTCTTAACTCACGGTAGAAAGCCGTTACTTTTAAAGCCGCATTTTTCTTTTGATTTAAAACTTGATTATACCCGATTTCATAATCAATAGTTTTTTCAGGCGCTAAGTTTGAATTTGTAATAAATGGGCTACTAGATGTAGAACCAATAAAATAATAATCCATTGGATCGAAACGCATTAATCCATCAGAAGGACGTTGAGTTAAAACATCATAGTGAGCGAAGAAATTTGCGACGTCAGAAATTGGGAATGAAAATGCAATACGAGGCATTACATTAATTTGTGGTTTGTAATCTTTAAATGCATTTACACTAAATGCGTTTTTGTCAGCGAAATCAGCATCTTTTAACCAAGGCGTTAATTTTCCATCAACGGCTAAAATCTTAGGGTCAGTAACCTCTTTACCTTCGTTATTATACCAAGTAGATCCATTTCTATAACCAACAACGTTTTGGTTAGATAAATTATCTACATAAACCACATAATCCTCTTTAATGTTCTCTGGAACACCTTCTGATTTCTCTCCTGCAGTGAAAGCTTCATGGAATAAATATTGATCTTTTAATACTTTTTGGTTAGCATCAAATCTATCAACACGAACACCTACGTTAAATTTAATGTCTTTGAAGTCAAATTTATCTTGAATATATCCAGCAACATAAATAGGTTTATAAGCACCTACATTTAGTGTTTGGTTTCCGTTTTTATCTTTATCATTCATGAACTTATCTAAGTTCGTAGAATTATTGTTTTTATTTCCTAAATAATCATATCCATAATAAAAAACTAATTGACCTTGGCCACTTTGAATTAAATCCTGTGCGCTAAACATATCTAAACTTAAATCATCTGGAGTAAATCCATCTGTATTGATGAAATACTGATTATCAGCACCTAATCCTAATGATTCACGTAAAGATTTATCAATTTGATTTTGAGCCTCTGGATTATAAACATATCTATGGTAATATTTCTCTAAACCACCTGTAGAAGCAGTTCCAGGTATAATGATAGTATTGGCTCTAGTAGTATCTAAAGTTTGTAAATGAGAGTTTGTTAAACGTCTCATACGATCCCAAAGTCCAATAGAACTAACCGTATAAGCACTTTGATTACGTTGATCATATTCTACACCAACTGAAATAGCGTGATTTTTAAAATCTGCAGAGAAGCTAGTTGCAAAACGTAACTGCGTGCTTTCTGAAATACTATATAAATTTGATTGATATCCTGTAGGTAAAAATAAACCATTAATACTTTGCGGTCTATCTCCATTCACAAAGGCATTATCACCCTGTGCATCTTGTATTGTCTTTTCAGACCCTCTGAAATCAAATACTTGAGAAGAATAATTTGCAGTTGTTGGATTTAATTCACTTCTTTCATAAGTCACTGGATTGAAAACTGGACCTTGATAATCTAAATATAATTTATTATTAACCTGGTCATACACTGTTTCATAATTAGAAATTGTATCAAAACTCCAATTATATTTACCTTGATATCCGTAATTAAATATTTTGTCTTTATGAGTGTCATCTTGCGTTTTAGATTTTGCTTTTTCGTAACTCGCTAAGAATGTGAAAAATGCATTAGTAATTAAAGCTTGAGACTTTTCTTTTTCTGCACCTGTTTGATTTGTTCCAAATCTTTGGTTAATACGAGCGTATGTTCTCCAAGTTGTGTTAGTTGTTTCTGAGTTGTTTTGAGCGTTAAATAATGACCAACCAAAATCATAATTATGTCCCTTTCCATAATCAAAAGCACCACCAATTTGAATATCTGTATTTGCTGCCGCTTTAATTTTAATATTACCGTTTAATTGAATAGAACGATTAGCCACATTTTGTCTAACTGGCGTTTGTTCCATGTCATCTTTAGTTAAATAATCTAGTTCACGACGGAATACGAAATCATTTCCTACTGATACTACACGTAAAGGAGTTTTTTCTAATTCAGTCAATTTTTCATCTTTTACTTTCCATAATTTAACATACGATGGATCAGGATCTTTTTCGTAGTTACCTTGACCAGATAAGAAGAAACCTATAATTGGCTTCTTTTGACCAGTTGAATCTCTTTTTTGTAATATTGGCCCTCCTAATGAGAAACCTAATGAATTATAACCGTATTTATCTGTTAATTGAGAAGAGATTAATTCGATACCACCAGTAAATTTACTTTGAGGTCCACGAGTTGTAACCGAAATAATACCTGAAGTTGCATCACCATATTGAGCAGGAACACCACCCGTGATAACGTTTAATTGTTCTACACCTTGCTGAGGAACACCTAAACCACCAATAACTTTAACACCATCTACAAAATAAATAGTAGAAGAAGAACGACCACCACGTACATTTAAAGCTCCGCCCTCATCCGCTTGAAATACACCAGCCGTTGTAGCAGCTACTGAGTTAATATTTTTAGTAGCCATGTTCTGATACTCTTCACGAGTTACAGTACCACCAGATTTCATATCACCATCAATTAATGGCTCTTGATAATCAACAACAACAACCTCGTCTAATTTGATACCTTCACCATTCGATAACTCAATCGTCACGTAGGCCGTTTTAGCCTCACCAACAATAACACCATTCTGCTGAGCAGCTTGATAACCTACATAAACACCTTTTACATCATATTTACCAGGAGATAATGGCTTAATCATTGCGTAACCATCCATATCAGTAGTTGCAACACCTACCTGAACTCCGCCTTGGTATGCCACAACGTTAGCAAATGGAATTGCTTCGCCATTTGACTTGTCTTTTAATAAAACTTTGATGGCTCCGCCATTATTTTGGGCTATTACAGAGGCACCAGCTAATAAAAGTGTTACGATTGAAAAGTAAATTTTTCTTAACATATTGATAGTTTTTTAATTACGTTCGATTTGTACGAGCGGATAAATATATAAATGAAAGGGAACTAGTGCAAATTTTTCTACTAGTTTTTTGTAATATTCTGATTATGTGGCTGTTATTTTCCAAGTTTTTTATGTTAAAGGGTATTAAAACTTAACAAGAATTAACACGAAATTACAAATAAAGCTTGGTGGCAAAATATCCTTCTGTTAAATGGAGCTACTAAATTGATAAGTGGCGGGTTTTTGCCAATAAGTGGTTAATTTTTGTAAATAAACAAAAAACTCTCAGATTTTAAACCTAGTAAAAGAAGCTATAAGTCTAATTTTTCTGAGATTTAGACACCTTTTCTTTAGGCTGTTTAGACCCTTTACCTCTTTTTTTCTGGAAAAGACGCTGAAAAAATGGTTCGCGTTGGTGCGTATTATTTCTAATTGCTTTTCCTTTATTACGTTTCATTCTTTTACGAACTTCTTTGGTTTGAATTCGTTTATGATGATTGCGAATTTTTTTCTCTTCGGCCCGTTTATTTCTTCGCTCTTCTTTCCACTTACGTTTATCTTCTTTACGCTGCTTACGTTTACTTTTCATGGACTGTTCTTTTTTAGGAGGCCCGCCGCCTTCTTGCGCCAAACAAGCACCTTGAAGAATTGAAAAAGTAACTAATGTGAAAAAGATTTTTAAAAACATGGTGTACTATTTTACGAATTTAATATAACGTTTAGAGAACTACCCTTTTCCTTTATAATGAATAACTTCTACTCCAAATTTTCTTAAAAAATCAACACCTTCATCAGACGGAATTTTTTTGTATTCGGCATAACTATTTTTGTAATAAACTCGCTTAATTCCCATCGTATAAATTACTCTAGCGCATGCAATACATGGCGATAACGTAACATATAATGTAGAGCCATCAATAGTAGTATTATTTTTAACCGCATACAAAATGGCATTTTGCTCGGCATGAAGTGCTAAAGAGCAACTTCCTTTGCTATCGCGAGCACAACCATGCTCTGGCCATTCTTGATCGCAATTATGCGTGCCAGCTGGAGGGCCATTGTAACCTAACGATACAATGCGTGTATCTTTAGTTAAAACCGCTCCAACTTGAGCTTTCACGCAATGTGAGCGTAGTGCTAGCTTTTCGGCCAACTCCATATATATTTCTTCGTAACTAGGCTTGCTCATAATGCGAAAGTAATTATATAATGCAAAAAAGGCAAAGAAAACACAACGGTTTTACTTTGCCTTTTAACTATGTGTAAGGTTATATTATTTAGAAACTAATGTTTTACCCATACGTTTACGCTCGTTTTCATCTAAATAGATTTTACGTAAACGGATGAATGTTGGAGTAATCTCAACATATTCATCACCTTGGATGTATTCCATTGCCTCTTCTAAACTGAAGTTAATTTTTGGAACAATACGCATTTTATCATCAGTACCTGATGCACGCATGTTTGTTAATTGCTTTTCAGTACAAATATTTACTACTAAATCATCAGGGCGAATGTGCTCACCAATTACCATACCTGGGTAAATTTCGTCTCCTGCTTCAACGAAAAACTTACCACGATCTTGTAATTTATCAATAGAGTAAGCAACTGCAGTACCTTTATCTTTAGAAATTAATACCCCTGCAATACGGCTAGGAATTGGGCCTTTCCAAGGTTCGTAATCCTTGAAACGGTGAGCCATAATAGCCTCACCAGCTGTAGCTGTTAATACGTTGTTACGTAAACCAATAATACCACGAGAAGGGATTTCAAACTCAATATGAGTTAAATCGCCTTTAGCTTCCATGATTAATAAATTTCCTTTACGTTGAGTTACTAGGTCAATTACTTTAGAAGCTGATTCTTGAGGAACGTCAACTGTTAACACCTCAATTGGCTCACATTTTTGACCATCAATCTCTTTAACAATTACTTGTGGCTGACCTAATTGTAACTCATACCCCTCACGACGCATTGTTTCAATTAATACAGATAAGTGAAGAATACCACGACCAAATACTAAATAAGAATCAGGTGAAGATGTTTCTTCAACACGCATTGCTAAGTTTTTCTCTAACTCTTTATATAAACGATCACGTAAATGACGAGAAGTAACAAATTTACCATCTTTACCAAAGAAAGGAGAGTTGTTAATAGTAAACAACATACTCATTGTTGGCTCATCAATTTTCATAGTTGGCATCGCTTCAGGCGCTTCAAAATCAGCAACTGTATCACCAATTTCAAAACCTTCAATACCAGTAAATGCGCAAATATCACCTGTTTGAACTTCAGATACTTTTACTTTACCTAACCCCTCGAATACAAATAATTCTTTAATACGAGATTTTTGAATACTTCCATCACGTTTAACAACGCTAACCGGCATATTTTCTTTAATAATACCACGGAAAACACGACCTACAGCGATACGACCAATGAAAGAAGAATAATCTAAAGAAGTAATTTGAATTTGCAACGTTCCAACACGCTCAGGAGCTGTAGGAATATTTTCAATAATAGTATCTAATAAATAGGTAACATCTGTAGTAGCGGTTTTATAATCAGGTCCCATCCAACCATTTTTACTTGACCCAAATACTGTAGGGAAGTTTAATTGATCTTCAGTAGCATCTAAGTTAAAGAACAAGTCAAAAACTTGATCATGTACTTCATCAGGACGACAGTTTGGTTTATCCACTTTGTTTACAACAACTATGGCTTTTTTACCAGCTGCAATAGCTTTTTGAGTTACAAAACGGGTTTGAGGCATTGGTCCTTCAAAAGCATCTACTAATAAAATTACACCATCCGCCATATTTAATGTACGTTCAACTTCTCCACCAAAGTCAGCATGGCCTGGTGTGTCAATGATGTTAATTTTTGTTCCTTTGTACATTACAGAAACGTTTTTCGCCAAAATGGTAATACCACGTTCACGCTCTAAGTCGTTATTATCAAGGATTAACTCACCTGACGCTTGATTTTCTCTGAATAAATTACATTGGTGTAAAATCTTATCTACTAATGTTGTTTTCCCGTGATCGACATGGGCAATGATGGCAATGTTTCTAATTTCTGACATGGTATATTTTAATAAGGGCGCAAAAGTACGACTTTTAAGTGAGAAACCAACTTTATCTTACTGAAAATCTACACTTTATCGTTAAATAAGCGTTAATTTATGACTATTAAGATGATTTTCGCGATTTAATGCAATTACAAATTGTTATGTTAATTTTGAAGAATATAAATTGAGATTGTCAAATTCTTTAAAATATCTATTATTCTGCTTCACAATTATTGTTGGTGTGGTTGTTTTTTCGTGCGAAACACCTGAAGAAAAATCAACATCAACAGAAATAAAAAAAGATACTTTATTGTATTTAAATCATTCTGACTCGGCAAAATATGTTGGAATCAACACGTGTAAATTATGCCATCAAGATATTTACAATACTTACATTAAAACAGGCATGGGCAAATCGTTTGATATTGCCTCAAAAACTAAATCATCAGGAGATTATCACAACTCGGTGATTTATGATAAGATTGGCGATTTTTATTATAAAGCTTTTTGGCAAAATGATAATTTACAGTTTTTAGAATACCGTTTAAAAGGAAAGGATACTATTTATAAACGACAGGAAACAGTTAATTATATTGTGGGTTCGGGACAACACACAAACTCTCATATACAATCAGTGAATGGATATTTAAATCAAATGCCAATGACTTTTTATACTCAAAAAAAGAAATGGGATTTGCCGCCAGGTTTTGAAGATGGACACAATAGCCGTTTTATGAGAAAGATTGGATTAGAGTGTATGAGTTGCCACAACAACTATCCTGAATTTGTATTAGGTTCTGAAAATAAATTTACAGCTGTCCCTGAAGGTATTAATTGTGAGCGTTGCCATGGGCCGGGAAGTATTCATGTAGAACAAAGACAAACTGGTAGCAGAATTGACACATCAAAATATATTGATTACAGTATTGTAAATCCAGCAAAGTTAAGTATTGATGCTCAGTTTGATATTTGTCAGCGTTGCCACTTACAAGGCAACACTATTTTAAAAGAAGGAAAATCCTTTTATGATTTTAAGCCGGGCATGAAACTAAGTGATTTCATGACCGTGTTTTTACCCAAGTACAAAAATGCCGATGATGAATTTATAATGGCATCCCATGCCGATAGATTAAAGCAAAGTGCTTGTTTTATTGCTTCGGCGACTTCGACAAGCTCAGCCACCAAAGCAAATAAATTAAAACCATACAAAGACGCGATGACTTGTGTGACTTGTCATAACCCACATGTAAGTGTGAGAGAAACAAATCCTAATGTATTTAATGACGCTTGTAATAAGTGTCATAACGAAAACGGGAAATCAAAATTAAATTGCAGCAAAAAAGGAATTACTATTACATCAAACTGCGTCAATTGCCACATGCCAAAATCTGGCTCTATAGATATTCCTCATGTTACAGTTCACGATCATTATATTCGAAAGCCAATTACTAAAGCCGATAAAAAAGGTATTAAAGAATTTATTGGTTTATATGCCATCAATGAAAAAAATCCTAGCTCAATTACAAAAGCAAGGGCTTACTTAAATCAGTATGAAAAATTTGAAAACAAATTATACTATTTAGATAGCGCGTCAACTTATTTAAAAGACAAAACAGAAGCTGATATTAAGGCAAACTTAGAACCGTTAGTGCAATTGTATTTTATAAAAAATAATTTTAATAAAATTGCAGCCTATACTGATAAACTAACCGACCAAAAAATTCTGAATACTATCCTTACAAAAAAATCATACTCTAACGAAAATGCTTGGACAAGTTACCGCATTGGTGAAGCATTTTACAATTTAGGTGATTTGCAGCGCGCTATTAATTATTATAAAAAAGCAGTTGACTTAGCGCCCTTTGTTTTGGATTTTAAAAATAAATATGGCTCAGCATTAGCGGCTAAAGGATTATTGACAAATGCAGAAAAAGAATTTAATGACATATTAAAAGAAAATCCAAAACATGTTTCAGCCCTCACCAATTTAGGATATGTAAAATTAGCGCAAGGAAACTTTAAAGACGCAGAGCAATTGTATTTTAAAGCATTATCTCTTGATCCAGATTATGAAGCTTTATTGTTAAATATAGCAGGCTTATACGCTTATAAAAAAGATTATAAACTGGCAGAAACCTATTTAAATAAAATACTGAAACGCAATCCAAATAATGCAAAGGCAAAACAAGCTGTAATACAAATTAAACAAATGCTTTAACATGGCAACTATAAAATCTACTTCATATTCAATTTATATTGGCGAAAAAAGTTTTGATGCACTCAATGCTTTTTTAGCTAAAAACAAATACAGCAAATATTATATTATTTGTGATGAACATACATTTGAATTTTGTTTACCAACATTATTATTTCATGCCCCGCTATTAAATGAAGCGGAGATTATTGAATTAGAAAGTGGGGAAGATAAAAAAACATTAGAGACTTGCATACAAGTTTGGGGTGCACTGACCGATACTGGTGCCGATAAAAAAAGTTTAATCATTAATTTAGGTGGCGGCGTTATAAGTGATTTAGGTGGTTTTGTAGCATCTACTTTTAAAAGAGGCATTGATTGTATTAATATTCCAACTACTTTATTGAGCATGGTTGATGCAAGTGTTGGCGGAAAAACAGGTGTTGATTTTGAAGGAATTAAAAATCATATTGGAACAACGAGTGAACCTAAAGGTGTATATGTAAATCCTGTTTTTTTAGAAACATTATCTGAACGTCAAATTAAAAATGGTTATGCGGAAATCATCAAGATTGCTTTAATAACTGATGCTGAATTTTGGAAAGAATTAAAAAAATTAAAATCAGTAAAAGAACTTAGCTCTGAAAAAGTAATCACAAAAGCCATTCAATTAAAAAACATCATCGTCAAAAAAGATTTACACGAAAATAATTTACGCAAATCATTAAACTTTGGACACAATATTGGCCATGCGCTTGAAAGCTCTTTAATCAACCAACAAAAAGATATTTTACATGGTGAAGCTGTTGCTTCAGGAATGATTATGGAAGCAGAAATCGCAAAAACATTAAAACGTATTTCAGCAAAAGAACACAAAGAAATAACAGAATATATTTCTTCTATTTACAAAAATATTAAAATCACTAAAGAAACTGAAACACAGTTATTAAAATATATTCTTCACGATAAGAAAAACATTGGAGATGATTTGTGTTTTGCTTTACCCAAAGGAATTGGAGCTTATGAATTGTATTGTGGAGTTGAAATGGATGTGATTAAAAAAGCTATACTGAATTATTAGTTTTTAAAATTTAATTCCAATCACACAAACGTCATCCACTTGTTCTAAATTACCTCTCCAGTTCTCAAATTCATCGCTTAGCAATTTTCTTTGTTCTATGATGGGTTTATTGGAATTAGATAACAAAAACTCTTCTAGCTGTTTGTATTTATATTTTTTTCCTTTTTCTCCGCCAAACTGGTCAGCATAACCGTCGGAAAATAAATACACGCAATCGTTAGGCTTTATATTAATATTTGTGTTTTGAAATGGCTGCAGTTGTTCTCCGTAAAAACCACCAATAGGATGCTTATTACCTTTAATAGTATTAATTTGTTTATTACTTATATGATAAACTATTGTATTTGCCCCAGCAAATATTAATTCATTTTCTTTTTTATTCCATTTACATAAAGAAATTTCCATTCCATCTTTTACTGAACTACCCTCTATGGTTTGTTTTAATGTTTCAGTTAAATCTATGTTTACCTGATGTAAAATATCGGCAGGAGTGTCGCATTTGTTTTCATGAATCGCTTTATTAAGTAAATTAAACCCAACTATACTCATAAATGCGCCTGGAACTCCATGACCAGTACAATCAACGACTGCGATGTATAGAGAATCACTATTTCCTTTCTCTACCCAATAAAAATCGCCACTTACAATATCCTTGGGTTTAAAAAAAACAAATGATTGGGGTAACAAACTTGAAAAATTACTATCTGAAGGGAAGATCGCTTCTTGAATACGCTGTGCATATTTTATACTATCTGTGATATCTTTATTTTTTTCAGATAATTCTAAATACGCTTTGTCAATTATTGTTTTTTGATTTTCTATAGCGCTATTCTTAGCACTTAATTCTTCGGCAACTTGCTTTTTTTCTTTAAAGCGTTTTAATAAAATAAAAGCAAGTACTAAAATAAAGAAACCTATAAGCGCTAAAATAATAATTGAATAGTTCTTCTTTTTTATCTTTTCAGCATTTTCAACTTCACGCAACTCTTGCAATAATTTAATTTCAGAAAGTTCTGTTTCTTTTTCTTTTGTTTTAAACTTAGTTTCTAACTCTGCTATTTGATTGGCATTTTCAATATTTCGGAGACTATCCTTAATCTCCATCAATTTGTTTAAAATGATATTGGCTAATTTATACTCTTTTTTAGCTTCGTATGCTTCTTTTAAATTGATATAAGCAAATTTAATATCCTCTTTTGAACCCAATCTAGAAGCGATAGTCACAACTCTATCACTAATTGCAATAGCATCATCGTATTTATTTAATGAAATAAATATGCCGCCTAAATTTTCCATACTTGCAAGCATTCCTAAAGTATCTCCTATGTGTTCTCTTAAATTATAACTTCTTAAATTAAACTCTAGAGCTGTTTTAAATTCTTTTTTTTGTTTATAAATTAACGACATATTATCTAAACATGCGGCAGTTTGTATAGCTCTTTTATTTTTTTCGAAAATTGCTAATGCTTTATTATAGTATAACAAAGCATTTTCTAAATCTTGACGTTCATCGAAAATGATAGCTATATTTCCATAACTAGCTGCCATCCCATTTTCATCTTTAATCTCTAAACAAATTGAAATATTTTTCTTGTAATAATCAATGGCTTTATCTGAAAACCCTTGATACCAATATACAATTCCCATGGCAGTGTAACACTGCGCTAGCTTAGGCTTATTTTTAATTCTTTTAAATAAATCAGACGCTATAATAAAGTTCTGAAGAGCCGCTTTATAATTTCCTTTAGACTCTAAGCCATAGCCTAATAACATGTGAGACTCAGCTATAATAGGTGAGTCTTTAAGTTGTTTTGCGTTTTTTAAAGCAATATTACCGCAAACAAATGCTGAATCTATATTATGATGTAACAAAGCATCTCCATATATTAAGAGATCTTTTGTTTTTAATTTTAAGTCGTGTTGCTTTTTATATCTATTATATAAACTATCTAAGTTTTGAGAAAAACTAGAAGTAACAAAAAACAAAAAGAATATGTACAATAATGTTTTAATAAACTATAAATGATATCACACTAAGTTAAGATTAAAACTTAAATAAAAAAAGCCCTCACTAATTGCGAGGGCTACAAAAAAATGTATTTAAAATTACTTCACTAAATAAAAAATATTAGTTTGCCATTTAGCAGTATCTTTTTCTGTCATTGGGTCATTGGCATATTCTTCTAAAACAAAACTCTGTGTTAAACCTTTTTCTTTCATGTATGCATCCATAGCATAATGGGCATTAGCCGACTTGTCATAAGCCCCAAAATATTCAATTAATAATACTTTACCAGCAGGTGTTTCAAATTTTTCAACTCCTTCTAACTTAGTCCCATTAGTCACTTCCATTACAGCTGCTACATCAGTTACCATGGTTTTTTCATCAAATGTAAAATAAATAGCTTTTGGCATTCCAATTGGTTGCGCTTTTGCTTTTCCCAATGCTTCGCCAATTTTTCCATAAGATGTTCCAAAAAATGCAGAAAGTTTTTCAAATGACAATTTATCTTTTACGCCGTAAAATGTTTTAGCGCCCCAGTTTAATTCTTTTACTTCATAATTCGTAGCTGTTTCAACAGGATTTGATTCTATTTCTTTTTTAAGATTTGCTAAGCCTGTTTCATAATCAGGGCCAATCATTTTATCCATATTGATAAACATCATTGGAACGCGACCAAAGAAACCAATATCAAATATAACGCCCCAAGTAACATTTATACTTCCACTATTAGATGGCTTAGTAATATAGTATAGTTCGTTATCTCCCATGCCATCAAAATTTAAGGTCATCAAAACGCTATCTGATGTGAATTTATTAAATGTCATGGTTCCTTTTCCTACACTATCCAATTCACTTTCCCATCTATAACTACTGCCTGGCTCACAACATACGCCTGCGTAAATTGTTTTCATTCCCGGGTCTCTTCTTGTCCAAGGGCTCCATTTATCATGAAAGAATTTTAAGTCGGCTAAATGATGTTGAAGATCTTCAATAGATGAAGTTTTTATATCGATTGAGCGCTCTACTTTAATTTTTGAAGGGCCAAATAAACATAAGATTAAATAAAGGGCACTAATGCCAATAATAACGTAAAGGATTTTTTTCATAGTTTTTATGTTTAGTTTAATTAAATAATTTTATTTACAATTTTCTGCCAACAAATTTTTAGCATCATCATCATACTCTTCTGTGTATCCTAATTCTAAGGCCTTTTTAAGGTTATAACAAGCATCTGATTTCTTTCCATCTTTTAAATATATGAGAGCTAAATTTTTATAAGCATAAGAATTTTTACTATCCATTAACAAAGATTTTTTAACGTCTTGATAAGCGCCTTTCATATCTCCCAACTGTAATTTAGCAAAACCTCTATTACTGTATGCGTATGGAAAATCAGGGTTTAATGAGATGGCCTTATCAAACATTTGTATAGCACCTTTATAGTCCTTTTGCTCTAATTTAATAAAGTAAGCGATATTATTATATCCCACCCACTTCTCTAACGAATCAAGTTCCATGGCATGTTTTATATCTTTTAATGCGTTTGTTGTATCATTTGTTTCAGCGTAGGCAATCCCTCTATCATAAAAAGATGCGTAATCTAATGGATCTGAAATAATTGCTTCTGAAAAAAACTTTAATGCACTATCCCAATTTTTTTTCATTTGATAATTATGTGCAATGTATTTCATTGCTTTCTTATTTCTAGGATTATCTTCTAGTAATAGTTTTAGTGTCGATATCGCATCATCGTACTTTTTCATTTTACTAAATGTTTCTGCTTTTTTTCCTATTAACTCCGCATCATTTGGTTTTATTTCTAAACCCTTATTTGCACATTTTAAAGCTTCTTGATATTGTTTAGAATATATATAAGCAGAAGTTTTTGCTTGATATAATTTTACGTATTCTGGCTTAATAGCTAACGCTTCGTCGAAATCTGCTATTGCTCCTTGATAGCTTTGTAACAATTGACGACACAATCCTCTATTTAAATAAATATCTGCTATTTTATAGCCATTAGATGCCTCTGATTTAAATTCAAGTGCTTTACTATATTTTTTAATAGCACTTATTAAATCATTTTGTTGAAAGTGATAATATGCCTCTTCGGAATATTTTACAAAATTTGTTTGAGAAAATACGTTAGAAGCAAAGCCAACTAAAATTACAAGAAGAAAACGTTTCATAAGGGACAATTTGAAAATTAATTTTTACTAAATACCAAAGATTTTTTATTAAAATCTGCTGCTGCATTTATAACGCTTTTAAATTCCTCAAAATTTACAAGTGGATATTTTATAACTCTATAATCTTCGTAAGCTGTTACAATTAATTTCTTACCCTCTATTTTATACTCACTTTTAAATTGAGCAACTTCTTTTCCATTAATGACACATGTCTTAGTTAATTTTAAATCTTCTACATTGTCAATTTTATACCCTTCAGGAATTTCAATTTCCAACGTGCGTTTAAAATGATGTGGATAATAGATATCACCATCCGAAACCCTTTTCTTTTCTTGATATAGCTCGCTTTGCATCCCAATTAATTCTCCAACTTTAAAAATAAATTTATCGCCAGCACTTTCAATAACATCGCCAAGCTCTTGTGTGTAATTTATTTTCATTGGCTTAGTTAAAATTGATTCTTTATCTGTATTTGAAATAATTAAATTTTTAACTGATTCTGGTTTGTCAACTGTGTAATAATTTTTTGTAACGTCTTTCTTTTGTTCATCATTTAATAAATCATAAACAGGCTGCACATAATAAGCTGAATATCCCATTAAATTTTGTTCAACTTCTAAAGTTGCAACCAGTGTTGATGGATTAATTTTAGTTTTAATATCTAAATTATGGTAAGATTTAGTATAATCTGTTGATGAAATTTGCTTAACCTTTGAAGATGGCATCCCTACATCACCTAATACAATCTCCTTAATAAATAATCCTTCAATAGAAGCATTATTAGGGTTTGGAAAATCTAAGCGACTCAATATTTCAAGCGGTGATGTGTATTTATTAATTTCCGGGAAATAAAATAAAATGTCATCTAAAAAAGATTGTGAAGGAAACTTTCCGTCAAATTTTTTATTCATTCTATCTGATGTAATAACTAATTCAACAGGAATTTGCATAAAATTAAACGCATATATATACATTTTTAATGCAGTAACTTCGTCAAGATTTTTAGTTTCAAGTGCTTTATTAATTGGCAAATTTCCATTGGATGAACTTACATTGTATTGAAGTTTTAAAACATTTTCTAATGCAATAATTTTCGCCTCTGGCGTTGCTTGTTTAGTGATTTTATTTTTTTCTAAAAATTTCTCTATCACTTTTTGCTCTACTTTATCCGAAACAAATAAATTATTATAGTAACCCTTAGCTATAGTTTCCCAAGTATAAAATTTAGCATTACTCTTATCCGTATTATATGCTAATTGAATACAAAAAGCTGGCTTATTAGCATTTGTGCTTGAATATTTTTCTTCCTCAACCTGTTGGATATTAGATTGTGTTAAACGAAGGGTGTTTTTTGTTTTATCAGTTGTATCTTTTACAAAAGAATTTAAACCATTGTAACTCTTAGATTCATAAATAAGATTCTTTGGGCTAATTACGGTAAATTCATAAGAAGAAATTGGCACAGAATTATTTACACGATAAAGTGCATATGGGAAAAAACTTCTCTTATTAGTGTAATAATATTCCACATCACAACCAACATCTACTCCATCCATCGAAAATATGGTATATGGCCCAGCATTATCAAGATTATCAACATGCTTTACGTTATCTGAATTAAAAGGAATTACTTTATTAGCCGCGGTGATACATCTCGCTTTTATATCAAGTTCTTCGTTTACCTGATCCGTAGAAATATAAACTTTATTTACTTGCTCAATTCCTTTTTGATTGTTAACATGATATATGCGATGATGTGTTTCAAATATCACAGCTTGTCCATCTTTATCATAGGCTCCTTCAAGCACTGTGTATTCTTTCACTAATACTAACTCAGATTGTTTTTCTGATTCTGAAGGAGTATAAACCTTAGGTTGTTTTTCCCAAGAAAATGTTTTATAAGAATAATTTTGCGCTATACTTTCTGTTGACAGAAATGATACTATTAAAATCGAAACATTAATTACAAGCTTTTTCAATACAGTTTTCATATTTAGATGTTATTGTTTTTTAATTGTCATATGGTTTATTCATCATCTTTCATTTGTATTTACCTTGCGGCATGATGAATATTTCATATGTAGATGTTATTATTTTTTAATTGTCATATGACGTAGCCTTTTCAATCAGTTATGTTTAACTGAACAAACATAGCTATATCATAATTTCTTCAATGCAATTGATTTGTTATTGTTTTTATTTATTTCAGTCAAAAATTCATTCCATGTCTCAAACTGAGACTTATCTATATAATGATTATTTACATTGATGCTGCTTCTAAATAAAATGTGGTTATTCGCTGAAACATATCCTGACGTGTACTTAAAATTACTTTTGTTGAAAGTTATGTTTTGAGGAACAAACTTTACTATTTGTTTTTCATCTGTTTCTAAATTCACTATAATTTGCCTATCAAATGTGCAATTAAACTCAATTGGATAAACTCTGTCTTTAATACTGTATTCAGACATATAGCTTTTATCAAAATTCATATTTAAAAAAAGTTCTGTTTGTAGTTCCGTTACATAACTGCGTAATTCAAATTTATAATACACTTTAAATTCTTTATCTCTTACGTTTTGCTCTATAATAAATGTATCTAATTTAAATTTATTATTCCCTTTTTCGCAAAAAGAACTTAAGTAGTCATACTGTTCAGTATATGATTTACCAGTTAGTTTTTGCTGAAGAGTGATTTTAAAATAACCATTAGCACTTAAGTATCCGGTACCTGCAATTATATTGTTATTTTTTATTTTAATTGATATACTATCTTTCAAATAATTTGTAGAGCTTGGCAAAACAGGAACTTTTTTTACTATGTACTCGGATTCTGACTTGCCAATAATTGCTTCTTTGCCTTGAATAAAAGCAGTGTGCGTTCCTAGATCCTGAAACTTTCCAGTAGCATCCAGAAAAAAACAAGTGTCTTTTGTAACATAAGCTGCTATCATGTGATTGGCTGCCATTGGCGCAGGCATTTCCGTAAATTGATATGGAATATCTCTTGTTCCAATCCACGTTAAGTATATTGGTAAATTAGCTGCCTTTCCCATAGAAGAAAGTATACTCGCCATATCTTTACAATCTCCAAAACGTCGTTTACAAATAATATCAGACTCTCTTGGTATATATCCGCCAAGTCCATCTTCATAAGCGATATAAGCAATTTTGTCTTGAACCCAATAATATATTTTTTTTAATTTTTCTTCATCGGTCTTACAGTTTTGCACCAAGCTATCTGTTATGTGCTTAATATATGGAGAAGGAGTTTTATTTAAATTCTTTACTAACTGTAAATACCATTTATATAAATTATCTACAGATCCCACCAGAGGTGTAGAGACATCGTTTTTATTGTAGTCCTTTATACTGATGAGATAATATGCCATTAAATCTCTGTAGCTTGGGGCATTTGACTCACGAACAATGGGCAAAACCGAATCAACTGACCAAGTTTGTATTTTATCCCCTTTCGTAACTTTTTCTGTAGATGTAATTTTTAAATCATTTACATTAAACCCTTTTATGTTTAACGTAACAGTATTAGCGCATTTTACTTTAAATGTAGATTTAAGAACTGGATATCCTTCGGTAATATAAAAGGAGCCAAAAAAACGAGGCTCGTTATATACTTCATCATACTCAAGATCAATTAAACATCCAGGGCTTGAATTTGGATAAGTAACTATTATGCTTTTTAAGTCGTTGTAAAATGTGCCATCATCATTTGAATCTTTGACTTTAATATCATCTACAACAATTTTCTCATATTTACTTCCTTTAGGAACTAAATTAGTTGCTTTAATATTTTTTATTTCGACAAAAGAATTTGTGTAAATAGATTTAACTCTATAGCTTTTTCCTTTGTCATTTAATATCAAATATTGCTCTTTAACATGTTTTGTAACGACTAACTCCCCTTTATTGTTTAATATTTCTGCACTTTCTTCTTTTAAAGTATAAACAATAGGCTCGTTAGGATACAATTTATTTAAATGTTCTAAATCATACACTTGTGCATTAAATTTTAAACACAGTATAAAAAAACAAAGTAAAGTATAGTAACCAATTTTCATTAATTTGAAGATATTGCTATTCCATCGTAGAAATTAACTGTTTTAAGCAATGCTCCTGTTTCGCTATAATATTTAGCTACACCATGTTGCGTACCGTATAAATAATTTTCTTCTTTACGTAATTTTCCATTTTCATAAAAAAACTTAAAGTTCCCGTGTTCCTCTCCATAATAATAATTTTCTATGGTTTTTGGAGTTCCATTTGGGAAGAAACTTTTTGTTTCACCATGTTGTAAATCATAATAATACGATTCTGTTTCAGCTACATTTCCGTTTGAGCAATAAGTTGTTCTTGATCCATTTAAATCCCCATTTGTGTAATTAGCAACAATCGACTTTTTTCCGTTAGCATAATTACAAGCCACTTTAAAATCCCCTGCTTCAATTTTTTTAAACGTTTCTAATTCGCCTTTTACATTGTTATAAGTGTATCCTACTAACAAGTCGTCATCATATCTTCTCACATAAATCAACTCTCCTAATTCATCATAAACACGGGAATCGCCATCGGCCACTCCCATTTTGTAACTAATCGTTCTCAACACCTTTCCGTTTTCGTAATATATTTTACCTGTTCCATTTGTTTCATTGTCAACGATATCATATTCAGACGCAAGTTTGCCATTATAATGATATCTTAATTTTCTACCATTTTCCATGTCATTAAAATAGGGTGTTTCTAAAAATATTTTACCAAATACATCATATTTTTTTTGCACTCCAACTTGTTTACCATTTTCATACTCCTTAACAAAGCTTACAGTTCCATCTGGATAATACACATAAGATTTTCCTTTAGGAAAATCAAACTCAAACTCTTTATGAAAAAGAGGTTTACCGTTATAATGTTTTTCATCTATGGTGCCATTGCCTCCTGGCAAATCAACATTTTGTTTTATTTTACCTGAAGTATCATGGTAAATAACTTTAGTTAAACAGGTTAATTTATAATAATCTTCTGTCGAAATTTTTCCCTTAACATCATATGCCTCTGTCCATCCGTCTTGTTCTCCTTCACTAAAAAATTTCGTGTATTGTAAAGTTCCATCTATATAATAATATTTCCAAGTGCCTTCGGTATTGCCATTAACAACATATCCTTCTCGTTTTAATTGACCGTTAATGAAATACATTTTAAAATATGAATTTTCTTCTCCGTTTTTATAAACTGTTTCCGTCTTTACTTTTCCATTTGTAAAATAAGTTTTATACGAGCCATCTAAAACTCCTTCATTATAATTTTCTTCAGTAGTTAAAACACCAAATGAATTATAAGACTTCCAAAGCCCATCCATTTCTCCATTTTTATATAGTCCTTCTTTTCGTTTTACACCATTAGGATAATATAAATTTAACACATTAGATTTTCCAGATAATTTATGTGAACCTAGCAATTCTCCAGTTTCTTTATAACTTTTAATCTCCTGAATTTTTCCTTTTTTATACGTTAATTCTTCCCAAAGTTTTCCCTCTTTGGTATAATATTTTGCGATTCCATCAAACTTTCCACTTGAAAAATTTTCTTCTTCAACTAAGATCCCGTTATCATTATATGATTTCCAAAGACCTTCAATTTTACCATCTTTATACAAACCCTCTTCCGACAAGGCTCCGTTTTGATGATAAATTTTCCAATTACCCTCTGGTTCACCATCTAGATAAACACCTTCATTTTTAATGCTATTTTTTGTGTTATTATGATACATCGAAGAAGTCCCTTGTCTTTTCCCATTTACAAATTTGCACTTTTGTTTAATCTTCCCGTTGTCATAATACTCTATTAAATCTCCTTCTAATTTTTTATCATTATTTTTAATACTGTACTGCTTAGCGCCGTTTTTATAAAATTTATTTTCTGTTCCAGATATTTTACCAGCTACATAATCGTATTCTGACAATGCTTTTCCATTAGAATAATACACAACAACTTTTCCATCAATCAAATTATTAGCAATTGGATAATCGGCTCTTGGATTTGTGTTTTCAAAAAACTCTTTATAGTGAATTTCTTTTCCTTTGTTATAGGTAACTTGACTTTCTATATTACTGTTTTCGAAATAATAAATCCAAGGTCCATCTTTTTTGCCATCTACAAAAGCGCCTTCTGATTTTTTAATTCCATTATCAAAATAGTAATTCCAATACCCTTCATTATTCCCCAGTTTGTTTTTTTCTCCTGCTCCAAACAACTTGTTTCGACTATACCAGTGTGGCACAACCTTATTTGTTCCTTGAAAATTTTCATTATATGAAGCAAAAGTAACACACATATAATCATATCCCCAGTTTCTATATTCATCAAGTTCCTTCTGGTTTTTAGTATTCCATTTGCTGATTTCATCATTTTTTATTCCAGCAAATGCATTGTACAGATATGGTTCAAAGAATTTTCTGTTCCACACTTCGCTAAAAAATTTACCGTAAAAAGAATTATAAAAACCTGTGACATCTTTATACTTGCCAATGTTTTCACAAACCAATTGTATTTGTTTTGCTACATCATAGGTTAAATCTGTTTTAGCTTTATACTTAGCAGATAACGCAATCTTAGATCTTACAATACTTTCTAATTCAGTAAAATCATTTTCCGATTTTATCTCCTCAATTTCAATTAGCTTATCATCCCCTAATTCCATTCTAGCAATTGATTCTAAAGAATTCACAATATTTTGTGCTCTTGCGCTTCTATTTTCGCACACTAAAAAATATTGCAATGCTAACATTGCTGGCACAACCTTTCCTTGTTTTAAGGCTAAACTTCCCATTTGCAAGTGACTTGCTGCATGCATCGGGTTAATTTGAATAGATTGTTTGAAAAGTTCATAGGCTTCGAAATATTTTTCTTGACGAAATTTTGAAACACCTAATTCATATAAAAACGAATTGTTTGCTGGATATTTTTTAGCTCCATAGCGATAAATTTCTTCAGACTCTTTTATTTTTTTTAAATTATCCAAAGCATTTGCTTTAAACAAAATAGCATTAGGTGTATATTGATCTGAATGTTTTAATAACTCGTCACATAACACAACTGCCAACGAATCCTTACTATTTGCTATGTAAGTATTAATGAGTTCAACTGATGCTAAAGCAAATCCAGAATCATTACGTTGTATTTTTTTGAACTCAGCAATTGCTTCGTCATATTTTTTTTCATCGTGAAGCTTAATGCCACTTTGAATAATTTCTCTATAATTAATTTGTTTATATTCATTTTGTGCAATTAATATATTAGATACACAAACAACTACAATAACAATACTACGTTTTAAAATACTCATACATTTGGTTTTTCTCTCCATGAAAATAGGTTCTTTTTTGTAATAAAAAAAACTAATAATGTTATTTATTATTTTTTTAATAATTAATTAGGAATATAATCTCGAAACATGAAAAAGACACAAAAATGACTGAATTTTAAGATTTTTAGCCTCTAAAACTTAAATTTTAACACCAATAACACACATCACGCCAGTGGGCGGATCGTATTATCAGGCAACCGCTATATGCGGATGCCGATAATACATACATCATCTACTTGCTCCAAATTGCCTTTCCAGTTTTCAAAAACTTCTTCGAGTTTTTTCTTCTGCTGTTCCATTGATTCATGAGAAATAGAAATTAATAACTCTTCTAGTTGTTTGTATTTAAACTTTTTACCCTTTGGCCCACCAAACTGGTCGGGGAATCCATCTGAAAAACCAAAAAGTAAATCATTTTTCTGTAACTGAAATTTTTGACTTGAAAAAGAGACTGTCTCTTTAGGAGATCTGCCCACGGGCATTTTATCTGCTTTCAATTCAATTATGTTATTTTCTCTAATAATCCATAAAGGATTATTAGCTCCTGAAAACTCCATCTCTAGCGTTTTAAAATCAATAATAATTAAACTACAATCCATGCCATCATTACCACCTTGTCCTGTTTCATCAGGTTTTAATCCAAGAATTAAAATATTTCTGATGAAATTTAAAATGTCTATAGTTGACGTATAATTTCTACTCAAAACGGATTCATTTAATAAGGAAATATTTAACAAACTCATAAAAGCTCCCGGAATACCGTGACCCGTAGAATCAGCAACACAAATAAATAATTTAGATTCAATTGATGTTGCCCAATAAAAATCTCCACTAACAACGTCTTTAGGTTTAAATAAAATAAAATAGTCTTTGAAATGATCTTTAAACTCCATTTCATTTGCCAAAAAAGATGTTTGAATTCGTTTGGCATAGTTGATACTATCAGAAATTTCATTTTGTTTTTCTTCAACCAATTCTTTTTGTTGAGTAATAATTAAATTTTGTTTTTTTGTTTCTTGTTCTTTTAATTCAATTATATTTTTTTGTTTTTGGGTTACTTTAAACCGATTAAACACAAATCCTATAAAGATCAATGATAATACTAACCCTGTGTATAAAGCAAAACGTTGTGTTTTTTCTTGATTAAGTTGCAATGTTGTTAGTTTTCTTTCTTCCACAACAATTAAGCTATCTTCAATTGCTTTCTTTTCATATTCGTATCTTATTTGACTTTTTAAACTTGCCTTTTTAGTTTTTTCATTGATCACACTATCGCGCATTTGTATTTCTAGATTACGCATTTCAATTGCTTTCTCAAATTGCTTTTGTTTCATATAAATAGAATACAATCTATTTGCAGAAAGTCTTATTTGATCAACATATCCATATTCTATGCTATATTTCAGCCCAATTAAAGTATGTTCTTTAGCCTTATTGTAATCCTTTTTTGAAAAATAAACTTCTCCTATAGAATTATGGGACACTATTTGTCCATCATAATTTTGATCAATTTCTTGTAAAGCCAAACTTTTATTAAAATAAGTTAAGGCCTGAGTTAAATCACCTTTACTTTGATAAATGCCTCCTATATTGTCAAGCGAAATAGAAATCCCAACAGTGTTTTTTATTTCTTGATTTATAAATAAACTTCTGCTATAAAAATCCATAGCTTTTGCTAAATCATTTTGATTATAATAAACGAGTCCAATATTATTTAAAACGGTTGCAATTCCTTTTTTATCTTTTATTATTTCTTTTATAGCTAAGCTCTTTTTATAATATTCTAAGGCTGCTGTAGGATCGCCTAATTCATCAAATAGACTGCCAATATTATTATAACAACTCGTTAGTTCTTTTTTGTTATTTAACTCTTCATGTAATTTAAGGCTCTTAAAATAATACTCCAATGCTTTTTCTACAAGGCCTTGCAATTCATATACGTAGCCAATATTGTTAAAAGTAACTGCAAGACTTGCTCTATCATTTATTTTTTCTTGTATTACTCTAGAACTATCATAGTATTTTAAGGCGGTTTCAAATTTCTCATTTTCACTATAAAAAAACCCTATATTACTTAAAGCTCTTGCTTTATATGACAAATAAATGTTTGATTTTTTTTGTAAATGATTTTTTAAATTTTTATTGCAGATAGTAATAGCAGAGTTCGAAAAAGCAAGGATTTCATTTAATGTACATACCTCGCTTAGCTTCAAATATATTAAAGCCTTTGTTGTGTCATGTTTAGCCTTTTTAAGTTCCGTATTTAACGAATCAATATTTTGTCCAAAAAAATTGCAAGAAAAAACAATAAGTAATAGAATGGGAATAGTCTTTTTCACCACATAAATATAACAAAAAAAAGCCCTTTCAGAACGAAAGGGCTTTTCAATTTTAAAATTATTAATTACATATTCCTTCTATACTGTCCGCCTACTTCAAATAAACATTTAGTCACTTCACCTAAGCTCATAAACTTTGCAGCATCCATTAATTCAGCAAAAATATTTTTGTTTTGGATGGCCGCTGTTTGTAAACGTTTTACCATTTCATCGTGTTTATCCGCATGTGTTTTATGCAACTCAGCTAACATGGTAATTTGATATTCTTTTTCTTCGGTTGTTGAACGAATCACTTCACGAGGCAATACCGTTGGACTTCCTTTACTTGATAAGAATGTATTTACACCAATGATTGGATACTCACCCGTGTGTTTTAAGGTTTCGTAGTATAAACTTTCTTCTTGTATTTGTCCGCGTTGATACATCGTTTCCATAGCACCTAAAACACCACCACGTTCTGATATTCTGTCAAACTCAGTTAATACAGCTTCTTCAACTAAGTCCGTTAATTCTTCAATAATGAAAGAACCTTGTAATGGATTTTCATTTTTCGCTAACCCTAATTCACGGTTAATAATTAACTGAATTGCCATAGCTCTACGAACCGATTCTTCTGTTGGTGTTGTAATGGCTTCATCATACGCATTGGTATGTAATGAATTACAATTATCATAAATCGCATATAATGCTTGCAAGGTTGTACGAATATCGTTAAAGTCGATTTCCTGTGCATGTAACGAACGGCCAGAAGTTTGAATATGGTATTTCAACATCTGACTTCTCTCGTTTCCATTGTATCGTAACTTCATCGCTTTAGCCCAAATACGACGACTCACACGACCTATCACACTATACTCAGGATCGATACCGTTACTAAAGAAGAATGATAAGTTTGGCGCAAAATCATCAATATTCATTCCTCTACTCAAGTAATATTCTACAAACGTAAATCCGTTAGCTAATGTAAAGGCTAATTGAGAAATAGGATTTGCGCCAGCTTCTGCAATGTGATAACCACTAATAGAAACCGAATAGAAGTTACGTACTTTTTGATCGATGAAGTATTGTTGTACATCACCCATGACACGTAAGCTAAACTCTGTACTAAAAATACAGGTGTTTTGCGCTTGATCTTCTTTTAAAATATCTGCTTGCACGGTACCACGCACTTGCGATAAAGTAGTTGCTTTAATTTTTTCGTAAACATCTTTAGGCAACACTTGATCTCCTGTAACACCTAATAACATTAAACCTAGGCCATTGTTACCCTCTGGTAATTCTCCTTGGTATGTTGGGCGAACGGTTGCTTTTGCTTTATAAATAGCTGCAATTTTTGCTTCTACTTCTTTTTCAAGTTTATTTTCTTTGATGTACAATTCACATTGTTGATCAATCGCGGCATTCATAAAAAAGGCTGCTAAGGTTGGCGCTGGCCCATTAATAGTCATTGATACCGATGTTTTTGGATCTGCTAAATTAAAACCAGAATATAATTTCTTAGCATCATCTAAACAACAAATGCTTACACCTGAGTTACCCACTTTACCGTAAATATCCGGACGATGATCTGGGTCATTACCATATAACGTTACGCTATCAAAGGCTGTACTTAAACGCGCCGCAGGTAATCCTTTGCTTACATAATGGAAACGTTTGTTTGTTCTTTCTGGTCCACCTTCACCGGCAAACATACGCGTTGGATCTTCGCCCTCGCGTTTGAATGGATAAATACCAGCAGTGTAAGGAAAATCTCCAGGGAAGTTTTCTTGCAAAGTCCATTTTAAAATATCGCCCCAAGACGTATATTTTGGTGAAGCAATTTTCGGGATTTTTGAATGAGATAAAGATTCATAATGCGTTTCAATTTTCAATACTTTATCACGTACTTTAAATTCATAAAACTCACTGCTATATAATTTTTTCTTTGCTTCCCAACCTTGAATCACTAATAAATGACGAGGGTCTAAATCTAATTTTGTTTTTTCGAATGCTTCTTCTAAACCTTTAATCAAACGATCTTTGTCATCCATTTTAGATTCTGAAATCGTTTCGATGGTTTTTTGAATACCATATAATTTTTGAGCAACCTCTGCTTGCGCATTTGCTCGCTTATCGTAATTGCGGTTGTTCTCAGAAATCTCTGATAGATAACGTGTTTTTGAAGGAGGAATGATGTAAATTTTCTCACTCATTTCTTCGGTAATAAAAAACTCTGATGCTAAACTTTTATCGCCAGTTTTTTCAACCATTTTATTCATTACCGCTTTGTATAAACGATTCATGCCAGGGTCATTGAACTGAGAAGCAATTGTTCCAAACACAGGAATATCTTCATCCGCAATTTCCCATAAGTTGTGATTGCGTTTGTATTGTTTTTTGACATCACGTATCGCATCTAAGGCGCCACGTTTGTCAAATTTATTTAAGGCAATAATGTCAGCAAAATCCAACATATCAATTTTCTCTAACTGCGTAGCTGCTCCATATTCAGGAGTCATCACGTACAAGCTCATATTAGAGTGTTCGATAATTTCTGTATCAGATTGGCCAATACCAGAAGTTTCTAAAATTATTAAATCGAAGTTAGCTGCCTTACAAATGTTAACCGCATCCTGCACATATTTACTTAACGCCAAATTACTTTGACGAGTAGCTAATGAACGCATATACACTCTGTCATTTTTAATAGCATTCATACGAATACGATCACCTAGTAAAGCACCGCCGGTTTTGCGTTTGGATGGATCAACTGAAATAATAGCAATTTGTTTGTCTTTAAAATCAATTAAAAAACGACGTACTAATTCATCTACTAAACTTGATTTACCTGAACCACCAGTACCTGTAATTCCTAACACAGGTGTTGCTGATTTTTCAGCTTTCGCTTTTAATTCATTTAATAATCCAATATTTTCTTCGTTAAAATTTTCGGCTGCTGAAATAATGCGAGCGATCGATTTGTAATCTCTATCCGCAATTTTAGACACATCATTTTTAATATTAGTGCCAGTTGCATAATCACACTGACGCAACAAATCGTTAATCATGCCTTGTAAACCCAAAGAACGACCATCATCTGGCGCATAAATACGTGCAATGCCATAATTATGTAATTCTTCAATTTCTGTTGGAAGAATGACGCCGCCGCCACCACCAAATAATTTAATATGCTCACAGCCTTGCTCTTTCAACAAATCGTACATGTATTTAAAATACTCTACGTGTCCGCCTTGGTAACTAGTAACAGCAATCGCGTTGGCATCTTCTTGAATAGCACAATTTACAACCTCTTGAGCACTTCTATCGTGCCCTAAGTGAATTACCTCTGCTCCACTTGACTGAATAATACGGCGCATAATATTAATAGCAGCATCATGTCCATCAAATAAAGCAGCAGCAGTTACAATACGAATTTTATGTGTTGATTGATATGGTGTAGTTTCCATAGGAAAATTGATTTAAAATTGAAGTGTCTAATATAATAGTTTTTATGGCTTTGAAACAAAAAATTAGACGAGTTTTGTCCTAGAAAAATCTAAATTTCTATTTACTAGTAGAAGTCTTAGAAATAAGGGTTCTATAGTAATAAATTCCCACAAAAATAAAACCTAATGAAAAAGGAATAGATGCCCAATATTTTAATTCTCCAGATGTAAAAAACTCAATATACATCCAAAAACTATTCGCACAAATCCAAAACAAAATAGCTAAATTTAGGTAAACATCAACCGTTTTTCTAGTAATATAAGCTATAATGGCGGCGATAATTAAAGTAGGAATAACCATCACGATTCCTAGCCATCTTAGTTCAAGCATCCAACAACTGTCTTTTATTAACCAAAAAACAATATGTAAACTTTCAAACTTTTTTATCTTTTCCCAGAGTTCCATAATTCAGCATTAAAAGTAAGATTTTTTTAACCACATAGGCACATAGGTTTTCATTGATTTGAAAAGAGGGTGCAAAGAAGCTTCGCTTTTACATAGTTCAACTATGTGAAAAAACATGTTTTCTATCTTGGACTTTATAACAAATAGTATTCTATGTGCCTATGTGGTTATTTTTTCGTCAAGACTATAAGTATTAAAGCCTTTTTAGTATCTTTAAACATAAATTAGTTCTCAAAATTATATGATTCAGTTCGAAAAATTTAAACTTAAAAATAACCTTACCGTCATTGTTCATCAAGACAAAAGCACGCCTATGGCTTGCTTAAATATTATATATGATGTTGGCGCTCGTGATGAAGATGAAAATAAAACAGGATTTGCTCATTTATTTGAACATTTAATGTTTGGTGGTAGTATTAATATCCCAAATTACGATGAGCCTTTACAACTGGTAGGCGGAGAAAATAATGCCTTTACAACTAACGATATAACAAATTACTACTGCACTGTTCCATCCGAAAACTTAGAAACAGCATTTTGGCTAGAAAGTGATAGAATGTTAAGCTTAGCTTTTGATAAAAAAAGTTTAGAAGTTCAACGCAGTGTGGTTATTGAAGAATTTAAACAACGTTACTTAAACCAACCTTATGGTGACGTGTGGTTATTATTACGCCCCTTAATTTATAAGGTACACCCCTACAAATGGGCCACTATTGGCAAAGAAATTAAGCACATTGAGGATGCGACTATGGAAGATGTGAAAGCATTTTTCAAAGAACATTACAATCCAAGTAATGCCGTATTGGTAGTTGCGGGCGACGTGGAAGTTGCACAAGTTAAAGCCTTAGCAGAAAAATGGTTTGAACCAATTGACGCTGGCATTAAACCAAAACGTAATTTACCAGTAGAACCACAACAAACAGAATACAGAAGCTTAACCGTTGAACGCGATATTCCCATTAACAGTATTTATAGAGCATATCGAATGTGTTCAAGAAATGATCAAGAATATCATACGGTAGATATGTTATCGGACATTTTATCAAGAGGAAATTCATCGCGTTTATATAAAAACTTAATAAAAGACAAACAGTTATTTAGCGACATACACGCTTATGTGATGGGAGATTTTGACAAAGGTTTATTTGTGATTTCAGGAAAGGTAAATGATGGTATAAGTATTGAAGCTGCAGAAGCTGGCATTGATGCTGAAATTGCGAAATTGCAAAATGAATTAGTAGCTGCTGATGAATTACAAAAATGTAAAAACAAAGTTGAATCAACAATTACATATAGCGAAGCGGATGTGCTAAATAAGGCAACTAACTTAGCTATGTCTGAATTATTGGGTGATGCTAATTTAATTAACTTAGAAATTGAGAATTACCAAAAAGTAACAGCCGAAGGAATAAAAGAACAAGCCAATAAACTTTTTCAAAAAACGAATTGCAGTACATTGTTTTATTTAAAAAAGAAAGTTTAACCGCAAAGAACGCTAAGATATTTGCGCAAAGAAAAAAGAGAATACATATTTTAACTCCGTGGCCTTTGCGAAAATACTCCGCGAACTCTGCGGTTAATAAACAGAAATGATGATACAATTTTCTTCCATAAACCCAAATAGCACATTTGCAGAGTTGCTAGAGCTAGAGCGAAAAGAATTTGCTTTATATCAACATCACGATTTTTTAGATTATCAAAAACAACGTTTAGCGTTTTTAGAACAGCATTTAAACTCAACTTCCGTAAAGGCATTACACGACTACGTGAAAACTAATCGACCAAAAATTGGTGTGTTTGCCGGAAGCTTTAGTCCATTTCATAAAGGACATTACAATGTGTTGCAAAAAGCCGAAAAATTATTTGATAAAGTAATTATCGCTTTTGGTAAAAACCCTGCAAAAGATGTTCATACTTGGCCTGTGCCAAAAACCATTTCTAATAGACAAATTACTTCATACAACAGTTTGTTAACCGATCATATTGAATCATTTGGTTATGATGTAACAGTAGTGCGTGGTTTAAGAAATTCAACTGATTTTCAATACGAACAAAATCAATACCGTTACATACAAGAATTAAAACCTGATATTAAAATTATTAATATTTTTTGCGATAAAGAATTTGAACATATTAGTTCTTCTGGTATTCGTACGCTTGAAAAATACAACAAACATCAAAATTATTTGTTAGACTAAAAAACATGGCATGAAAACTATAATTACTTTTTTATTATATGCTTTTGCATTCATTCAAGTTAATGCACAAAAAACATATCAATTACCATCTGGTGTTTCAGGTAATGATTATATGGTAAAAACCATTATCATTAAAGTAAGCCCAGCATTTGCATCTGTATGTTCAGCAAACAAAATTGATCATCCTTCCTTTCAAGCATTTGCTAATGCTGTTGGCGCAACTAATCTTCATAAAAAATTTCCATTGGATAAAAGCCCTGAAAAACTTACAAATTCTGCAGGGCAAGCTTATGCTGATTTATCATTAATCTATGAATTGAACTACACTGCTAATTTATCTATCGAAAAAGCTATTAGTAAACTGCTTCTATCAAACATTTTAGTGTATGCCGAACCACATTTTATTCCTAAAGTAAATTATACGCCAAACGATCCACTAGCAAATCCAACTGATCAATATCATTTACAAACCATTAATGCTTTTAATGCTTGGAATGTAAATAAAGGAGATTCTGCCATTGTCATTGGAATTACTGACACAGGTGTTGATTTCACGCATCCTGATTTATTTAATAATGTGAAGCGTAATTACGCAGATGTTCCAGACGGAATTGATAATGATGGAGATAGCTATATAGATAATTATATGGGTTGGGACATGGGCATGAACGATAGCGATCCTTCATGGCAGGCAAATGCTCATGGAGTTCACGTTTCGGGATTAGCGGCCGCTAGTGCTGATAACAATTTAGGAGGCGCAGGAACTGGGTTTAATTGTAAATTTTTACCTGTAAAAATTGGTGATGCGAATGGCAACTTAATTGCCGCTTACGAAGGTGTTAAATATGCTGCCGATCATGGCTGTCAAATTATTAACTGCTCTTGGGGTGGCGGTGGCTCTAGTCAGTTTGGCCAAGACATTATTGACTATGCAACCATCAACAAAAATAGTTTAGTAATTTGTGCGGCAGGAAATAATAATGTAGATGGCGATTTCTTTCCAGCTGCTTACAATTATGTTTTATCAATAGGAAATACAACATCCATTGACACTAAACAAGCCTCTTCAAACTATGGGTATATGGTGGATGTTTGTGCGCCTGGCGACAACGTTAACTCAACATGGCCAGGAAGTTTTTATATGACGTCCTCTGGAACTTCCATGTCTGCCCCAGTAGTAGCAGGAGCAGCGGGAATTGTAAAAAATCACTTTCCATCATATAATGGTTTGCAAGTTGCTGAGCGTTTAAAAGTAACTGCCGATAATATTTATGCTGCAAATCCATCTTACTTAAATAAATTAGGCACAGGGCGCATTAATTTATTGAGAGCATTAACAGATCCTGCAACTCCAAGTGTGGTAATGACAAATAAAACAATTACGGATCATAACGACATGTCATTTATTAATGGCGACACTTTATTTATTGCAGGAACATTTATCAATTATTTAAGTCCTACATCAGCACTAAATGTAACTGTTACTCCTTTATCTTCTTATGCTGTAAGTATTGATAATACAACATCTTTAGGTGCTATCAATACATTAGCCAGCACGACTAATTCATTAGATCCATTTACATTTAAATTAACTGGTGCCATACCAATTAATACTGCTTTAAATTTTGAAGTTTTAATGAGCGATGGAATTTACCAAGCGAAACAATTTTTTACGCTTTATATCAATGTTGATTATATCAATATTGAAGTGAATGACGTAAGTACAACCGCTACTAGTAAAGGAAAAATTGGATACAATCAAGATGCGCAAGTGCAAGGCTTAGGCTTTAAATATAACAATGTGGCTTTATTATACGAAGCAGGCTTCATGGTTGGAACAGATACCACTAGAGTATCCGACTGTGTAAGAGGAGCAACGCCAGGAGGTGTATCTGATACTGATTTTGGGACTATTAATCGTATTGCATTACAAGTACCATCCATGAAATCGGATTTTGATACTAAAACTAAATATCAAGACAACTTATCTTTTAACCCCTTACCTGTAAGTATCGAACAAAATACGTATGCCTGGGCAGCGGTTCCAAATACACAATTCGTAATTTGGGAATATGTCATTACTAACACACACGCCACTGATACTGTCAAAAAAATGTACGCTGGTATTTTTGCTGATTGGGATATTGATGGAGCAACTTTTGCACAAAACAGAAGTGCTTATGACGCTGCCACTAAAATGGGTTACAGCTATTACACAGCAACTGGTGGAAAATATGGTGGCATTAAATTATTAACGACAAGCGCTCCTCCAAATTTTTATGCCATCGATCATGTGAGCGGTGGTAATGGCGGTATAGACTACGCTAATGGTTCTGACTCTAAAGACAAATATTTAACCTTATCAACTCCTCGCTTAGCGGCTGGTGTTGCAGGAAATGGTGTAGATGTTTTAAATGTGATGAGCAGCGGACCATTTACAATAGCTCCAAACCAAAGCGTGACGATAGCCTTTGCCATACTTGGTGGTGATAGTTTAGCTAACTTAATTACAGGCGCTCAACAAGCACAAATAAAATACGATGGCATGCCAACTTCTATTCAAGAATCTGTTTCTTCAGATTATACCTGGAGAATTTTCCCTAACCCAACAAAAAATAGTATCACTATTTCACAAACAGAACCAACATTTAATAAGTATGAAATTTACGACATTAACGGAAGATTAATTTCTGAAAATAAAATTCAAAGCATTTTACAAAAGGTTGATTTATTAAACTATGCAGAGGGCATGTATGTTGTGAAATTAATTGGAAAAGAGAAAGTAGAGTTTAAGAAGATTGTGGTGGTTGAGTAAACCTTATAGCCCTGTCAAGTTTTAACAAGCTACCTTCTCTTTCTCCAAAATTCCCTATATTTGCCCTTTATTTTTAAAAATTATGGAATTAAATACTTTAACTGCTATATCTCCTGTTGATGGTCGTTACCGTCGAGTAACTAACGAATTAGCAGCCTACTTTTCTGAGTTCGGATTAATTAGATACCGTGTGCAAGTAGAAATTGATTACTTCATCTTGTTATCACAACAAGGTTTACCTCAATTACCAAAATTAAACGACAATCAAATTACTGCTTTAAAAGCAGTGTATCAAAATTTTTCGTTTGCGGATGCAGAGGTAATTAAAGAAACTGAAAAAACAACAAACCACGATGTAAAAGCAGTGGAGTATTTCATTAAAGAAAAATTAAAAGCACAAGGTTTAGAAAACTATTTAGAGTTTGTACACTTTGGTTTAACCTCTCAAGATATTAATAATACGTCTATTCCATTGTCGCTAAAACAAGCCAACAATGAAGTGGTATTACCAAATTTAAAACAAGTAACGGATAAATTAACCGGTTTAGCGAAGGAATGGAAAAACATTTCTTTATTAGCACGTACTCACGGTCAGCCTGCTTCCCCTACTCGTTTAGGTAAAGAAATTTATGTGTTTGTGGAGCGTTTACAAATTCAAATTAATCAGTTAAATGCGATTCCTTTCTCAGCTAAGTTTGGCGGAGCAACTGGTAACTTCAATGCACACTATGTAGCATATCCAAAAAACGATTGGATTAAATTTGGAAACGAATTTGTGAATAACACTTTAGGTTTAAGTAGAAGTCAGTTTACCACACAAATTGAACACTACGATAATATTGCTGCTTACTGCGATGCTTTAAAACGTATCAATACGATCTTATTAGATTTATGCCGCGATATTTGGACATACGTGAGTATGGATTACTTTAAGCAAAAATTAAAAGCAGGAGAAATTGGTTCATCGGCCATGCCACATAAAGTAAACCCCATTGATTTTGAAAATGCAGAAGGTAACTTAGGAATGGCGAATGCTATTTTAGAACATTTATCTGCAAAGCTTCCTTTATCTCGTTTACAAAGAGATTTAACAGATAGCACTGTTTTAAGAAACTTAGGCGTGCCGGTAGCTCATATTTTAATTTCTTACAAAAGCATTTTAAAAGGTTTAGATAAATTAATATTAAACGAAGACATTTTTAATAGAGATTTAGAAAATAACTGGGCTGTAGTAGCAGAAGCCGTTCAAACTATTTTACGAAGAGAAGGTTATCCAAAACCTTACGAAGCATTAAAAGATTTAACTCGCACCAATACACATATCACAAAAGATTCGATGCATACATTCATCAATGGATTAAATGTGAGTGCAGAAGTAAAAGCAGAGTTATTAAACATTACACCGCAAAACTTTGTAGGACAAAATCCTGAGTTCTAACCCCAGTAAATGAAAGTAGCAGGCTTCACCATCATACGAAATGCGATTAAGTTCGACTATCCAGTGGTAGAAGCTATTACGTCTATTTTGCCTATTTGTGATGAGTTTATTGTGGCAGTCGGTAATAGTGAAGATGAAACTTTGCAATTGATTAAGAGCATTAACTCTCCCAAAATCAAAATCATTGAAACCGTTTGGAATGACCATTTAAGAGAAGGTGGCCAAGTATTGGCTATGGAAACAAACAAAGCCTTTGATGCGATTAGTAAAGATGTGAATTGGTGTTTCTATATTCAGAGCGATGAATGTGTTCACGAAAAACATTTAGCTTCTATAAAAGAAGAGATGGCGAAATACAAAGACGACAAACAGGTTGATGGTTTATTATTTAACTATGTACACTTTTATGGCACTTACAATTACGTTGGTAATTCGCGTCGTTGGTACCGTAAAGAAATTCGTGTTATTAAAAACGACACATCTATTCGTTCCTATAAAGACGCGCAAGGCTTTAGAAAAACAGATAACTCCAAACTAAATGTGAAACCAATTAGCGCAGAGATTTATCATTACGGCTGGGTTAAACCGCCAAAGGCACAACAAGCTAAGCAAGAACATTTTCATAAGATGTGGCACGATGATGAATGGATGAAAAAAAATATTGCTCAGGTAGAAGAATTTGATTACTCACAAATAGATAGTTTAGAAGAATTTAAAGGCACACACCCTCAAGTATTTCAAGCCCGTGTAAAAGCGGCCGATTGGAATTTTAAATTTGATCAATCACAAATCAAATTAAGTACAAAAGATAAATTCTTATTATTTATTGAAAAAACAACTGGCTGGAAAGTTGGAGAGTATAAGAATTATAAGATTGTGTAAGTGTTCTCGACTACGCTCGAACTGACAAGAACGTTATTCCTATCTCTGCGTCCTCTGCGCAAAAACTTTGCGCCTTTGCGGTTAGCTCAAATTAAAACTGAAAATAAATAAACGGTTGCATCTCGCCACTTACCATTTGGTAAATACAAAACACAAATACCACTGCCACAATGCTCATCACTGGCAATGGTAATTCAGCAAATTTTAAACGGTATTTTTCTTTCACAGTTTCCGGTATCCAATGTATACAGTATCCAATTAACATAACGGCAAATACTAAAGCATACCCTTGTATAATATTAAAGGTGAGTGCACCTCCAAAGTGATTGGTAATTCTATCAAAAATTAAACTAACGGTATCTAAACTGTCGCTTCTAAAAAAGATACGCGTGAAACTAATAAATGCTAAGGTGATAAACACCATCATTCCTTTGACAACAAACGAATTAGAATCTTTAAACGGAGAAATTCTTTGCCATAATTTATGAACTACTAAACCTAAACCATTTAAACCGCCCCAAATAATAAACAACCATGAACTACCGTGCCAAAAGCCACCTAATAACATCGTTACTAATAAATTAATATTGGTATTCACACTCTGTTTTACTTTAGGGAAGAAATAAGCTAATAACACTAAAACAATCGCTATCAATAACAAAACTAATAGCAACCAAATTTTACCAGTTAACATGACTAATACGATGGATAAAAAAGCAATACAGATATATGAACCAATGGTTCCTTTTTTATTTCCGCCTAATGAAATGTATAAATAATCCTTTAACCAAGTGGATAAAGAAATATGCCAACGTTTCCAAAACTCGCTTACATCTTGCGCTTTGTATGGCGATTTGAAATTGGTTTTTAATCGGTATCCTAATAATAAAGCAATACCAATAGCAATATCGGTATAACCACTGAAATCAGCGTAAATCTGCAAAGAGTAACCAAAAATACCAAATACCGTTTCTACGCCCGAATAGTAATTGGGATTGTCAAAAATACGGTCGATATAATTGACGGCAATATAATCTGCCATGATTTTTTTACCTAAACCATTTAATATCCAAAAAATGGCGTAGCCAAATTCTTTACGTTTTAAGCTATAGGGTTGATAGATTTGATATAAGAATTCGTTAGCTTTTACAATTGGTCCTGCCACTAGATGCGGAAAGAAACACACAAAGAAGCCATAATCAAAAATAGATTTTACAGGCGTTACTTTTCCTCTATACATATCAATCGTGTATGAAATAGATTGAAAGGTAAAGAATGAAATTCCCACTGGTAAAATTAATTTATCTACTGGATCATTCGTTCCCAAAAAGGTATTACTGAATTGTGTAAAATGATTAAAGAAAGAAATATCCGTGCCCGCTAATTGATTCACGCTCTCTGTAAAGAAATACGCATACTTAAAATAACACAACAAAGTTAAGTTAAGCAGTAAGCTAATCGTTAAGTATACTTTTTTCTTTTTGTCAGATTTAGATTCAAAGATAAGTCGTCCCCAATTGTAATCACTAATAATGGTGAAGATGAGTAAAATTAAAAAGACTCCGCTTGTTTTATAATAAAAGAAAAAACTAACTAGTAATAAAAAAAGGGTTCTTAACGTATTCTTTTTGTAAATCAATGAATAGATGGCTAACACAACCGCAAAAAATCCCCAAAAATACAATTGAGTAAAAATAACTGGTTGTCCTTTTACATAAAGGAAACAGGATTTTAAATATGTGATTATATCATTCACTTTTATTTAACCTTACTATTATATAAATAACTTTTATTAAAGGCATCAAACATCATGGTAGCTAATATATTATATCCTCGTCCATTAAAATGCACTTTGTCTTTTGCAGCTAAACCAGCCTTGTACCATTTATAAATTGATTTGTATCCACCCATTACCGCATATAAATCATACACTGCCGTGTTATGTTTTTCCATTAACTCAAACATGGCTTCTTGTGCTTTGATAGGACGCTTATTAGAAGTTTTTCGATTCATGTAATTATCAGTTACGGTGGTAAACAAAAATGTACAATTTGGAGAGGCTATTTTGATGAGTGTAATTAAACTATCATAATTTTCAATAAATTTTTGTTTCGAAAAATTGACATCATGAGTATCATTAACCCCTAACGAAAAAATAACTAAGTCAGGCGGTATAGTACTTAATTCATTTACAAATTCTTGGCATCTTAAATAAGATGATGTACTAGCGCCATTAACCCCAATGGATGCATAATAAAATCCAGGATTGTCGTTTTCGATACTAAAGCCACGTAGCATAAAATCAGGAATAATCGTATCTTTTCTCACTAAGTTAAAATTCACTGAGTCGATATAAGATTCAAAGAAAAATTCGGTGTACCCATTTTTTCTGAAATCATTTCTTACAAAATTTAACCCTGTTTGATCGGCAATTGAAAATTCGAAGCTTGGGTTAAAATTATGGTACACTCTTAAAGAGTTAAACTTTTGATGATGATTATTTTTTAATAAACTAAATCCAAAGGTATTGGCGCTATCATTAGTAATGCCAGCCATTCCAGCCATTCCTAAATTGTCGCACATTTCTTTTGATAAGGCATTACGTTTTCTAATCCACTTGCCCGTTGTAAATGATTTAAAAAAATGCGGACTGTTTGTTTTTACTATTTTAAAAGGGAAAATAAAAGTTCCTCCTCCTTTGAAATTTCCAATTCCTTGAAACCCATCCATTAATACTTCTGTCCAAAAACCAGCTTGAATATGCGAACCACCAAAATGAACGACTGTTACTTTTTTTCTTTTCCCTTCTCTTAGTTCATCAATTTTTTTATAGAAATTCATAAACTGAGAGCTATCTTTTCCAAAACGTAATTTACTTTGATCGTAATTAATAAAAGGATATTGCTGTGCCTTTGTTTGATAGGACACAAGATAAAGTACACATGACAAAAGACAAGTGAAAATTATATGTATAGTTCTGTTTTTTTTCATTAATCTATTGTCTGTTTTTTACAAAATTATTGTAATCACTCATCAATGATGAATACAATAACACGGCTATTTTTCGAGCACCGCCCGAACTAAAGTGAATATAATCTTTTGCGCCAATTCCCTGCTCTACCCAAGTTAGCATACTGTTTCTGCCACCCATACAACTGTACATGTCAAAAAAAGCACAGTCTGTATCAAAGGCCGCTTTTTTAATCGCGTCTCTTAAATCTTCCATTTGAGGATGTGTTTCGTATTCTGTTCCAACCTTTACACTCATGTCTGCGGGACCAATAACTAATATAGAAGCCTGAGGCGCTAGTTTTTTAATAATATTAATTTGCGCTCTTAAATACGTTCCAAAGGCATCTGCTTGTTCTTTCGTTTTAATATAAGGTAATGCATTTCCTCCAAATTGAAGGATGATTAATTTTGCATTTAGGTAATCGTAAAAACTTTTAAGCTGTCCGAAATTAATTTGATTAAAAAACGTTCCTGAGCTTCCGCGTAATCCAAAATTATCTACCATTACTCCTTTACTTCCCTCTAATGAAACACCATAAAAATCTGGGCTATCCTTGCCTTTAAATTTAAACTCTTGCAATAAAGCCCCTTGATTTAAATTAAATTCTTTGATATTAAAATTACCTCCTGCCGCTAATGAATCAGACGTATTTAATGACCCATTTTCATACAACTCCACATGAGTTTTTGTTTGGGCTCCACCATAAAATAATTTTATTTTTTTGTAGGCTGCTGCTTTTGGTCCTCCATTTTTACTGGTTACAACTTTTACCCAAGCCGACTTATATTGTGTGGTATCGGTAACTGTTGCATAATTATAAAAGCGAGTGATGTGTGCCAATGCTCCAAAATTATTATGTTTAACACGTTTGTCTTTCCCAGCAAAAACAGGATAACGGTCCCAACCTGCGCTCCACGAAATTTTATTAACGACGCTTGGTGCTACTGGCATAAACGAAATTAATCCTGGTCCTTCACCGCCAAATTCTCCTTGCAGTTTCAACCGAATATAGTCGCTAATTCTATCGCCTTCAATTTGCGAATCGCCATAGTGTAAAATACGAACACTCTTTTCTTCGTTAGCAATATTGGCTAATGAGTTAAAAAAATTGGTCATGGCTGTTTTTGATTCGTTTTTGTATTGAATCGTTGTAATCAGTTTAAGCGATGTATCTACTTTCACTAACTTAGCTACTGCATTTGAGGTAATAGTATCTGTTTTGTTAGAAGACAATGTATCTGCAAATTCAGCTTCAATAGCTTTGGCTTCAGCATCTGCTAAAGCAATAATATTTGAGATATCCGTTTTTTCGGCTTTTTTTTCTAAAAATAAAGAGGTGAATGTAGGATAACGTACACATAAACTATCTGTTACATAAATTCCTTTTTCGGGAAAAACCAAACTAATTAGCCCTAGCAATACAAAAGTAATTGCTAAAAACAAAAGGGTATGTAAAGGTTTATGCATTAGTAAAAATATCTAAAGCAATATCTAAATTACTTTGCCAAAAGATTTGAGTGATTTAATTAGTTTTTCACAAAAGCCTTGTAAATAACCGTTTTCAAAAATTAAGAGTTGAGCGTTTCTGTCAATTTTTCTTAAAAAGAAATCACAAGGACAATGGCGAGACCTCCGTTATTTCACAAGCGTCTGTTATTCAATTATTTAGACATGATCTATCTTGATACATCTAAAATTTTGGGGTTGGCAGAGATTTGGTATTTTTTTGGTTAAATCGTTGATTTTTAGCTAAAATCCATTATTTTTGCACCCCTTATATTTACTTAAGAAAAACGACATGAACATATCTAAAAAAGACATTAACGCATTAACTGCAGAATTAAGCATCTCATTAACTCCAGCTGATTACGAAACAAAAGTTGATAATGCGATTAAAAAAGTACAAAAACAAGCGGCTATGCCAGGTTTCAGACCAGGTAAAGTGCCTGTTGGTTTAATTAAAAAGCAACATGGTAAATCTATTTTAGTAGATGAAATCAATAAAATATTAAACGAAGCTTTATATAACTATATCAACGATAATAAAATCGAGATTTTAGGAAATCCAATGCCTAAAGAAGATAATAAAATTGACTTCGACAATCAAACTGAGTGGACATTTAACTATGAACTAGGCTTAACTCCTAACTTTGATATCAAATTAGACAACTCTCAATCTTTTGTTTACAACACCGTTAAAATTGATGACGAGTTAGTAGAAAAATATTTAAAAGATGTAAAACGCAACTATGGTAAGCCTTCTAATCCAGAAGTGGCTGAAGAAAAAGATGTTTTATATATCGATATCGTTGAATTAGATGCTGAGAACAATATAGTTGCTGGCGGCATTTTTAAATCAACTAGTATTGGTATTGACCGTTTGAAAAACGAAGCAGCTAAAGCTAAATTAACTGGCGCTAAAAAAGAAGATAAAATTGTTATTAATGCTAACGAATTATACGATTCAGCAGTAGATAAATCAATTTCTTTAGGTATTGACAAAGAAGTGGCTGAAAAATTTGATTCGAACTTACAATTAACGGTTCGCAACATTGCCCGTATGGAAGATGCTGAGTTAAACCAAGAGTTATTTGATAAATTATACGGCGCTGGAACTATTAATTCTTTAGAAGAATTTAAAGACAAAATTAAAGGCGAATTAGCATTAATGTTTGCTCAAGATACAGATCGTAAATTTGTTGAGACTGTAGAGAAAACTTTAGTTGAAAAATTAAACATCACTTTACCAGATGATTTCTTGAAACGTTGGTTAAAAGCAGTAAATGAAAAACCTTTAACTAAAGAGCAATTAGAAGCTGAATATCCTGCATACGCTAAATCTATGCAATGGAAATTAATTGAAAACAAAATTATTAAAAACAACAATATTGCAGTAACGATTGACGAAGCAAAAGAAGAAGCAAGTAACTACGTGCGTTCTCAATTTGCTCGTTACGGACAGGTTCCTGAAGAAACTGAAGTAGCTAAAATTGTTGATGGTATTTTAGGTAAACAAGAAGAAGCACAAAAAATATTTGAAGGTTTATATAGCAAAAAAGTTTTAGATGTATTAAAAACTTCTTGTAAACTAGATACTAAAGAAGTTAGCTACAACGAATTTTTCGGGATTACTGAATAAACAATCTTGATTTTTATTTGTCGTAATTAATTGATACATTTAACTGTTCTATACTAACCAATGCAAGGAGTTTACATTACCAAATCGGCCAAATTTTTGCCAAATAACCCTGTTTCTAGCGAAGAAATGGAGGAATATTTAGGTATGATTGATGGCGTACCTTCAAAAGGTAGAAGATTGACTCTTCGCAATAATGGTATCACTTCACGATACTATGCCTTAGACAAAAACGGAAAATCAACTCATTCAAATGCTCAAATGGCTGCCATAGCTATTGAAAAATTGACTGACGACAATTTTAAAATCAGTGATATACAATTATTAGCGTGTGGCACTGCTTCGCCTGATAATCATATGCCGTCACATGCTGTGATGGTTCATGGAGAATTAAAAGATAGTGCTCCCTTAGAATTAATTTCTCCTTCTGGCTCATGTTGCGCAAGCATGCAGTCCTTAAAAGCTGGATACCTTTCAATATTAGCTGGCAATACAACCAATGCGATTATAACTGGTTCTGAAAAATTATCTTCGTTTATGCTTGCCTCTAATTTCGAAAAAGAAACAGAGCGCTTAGCAGAACTGGAGCAAAATCCAATCATTGCTTTTGAAAAAGATTTTTTACGTTGGATGTTATCTGATGGAGCTGCGGCCTTATTATTAGAAGATAAGCCTCGTCCAAATTCTATAAATTTAAAAATAGAATGGTTGGACATGCGTTCATTCGCTAATCAACTAGAAACATGCATGTATGTTGGTGCTGATAAAAACGAAGATGGCTCAACAAAAGGCTGGAGAGATTTTACACCTGAAGAGTGGTTACAAAAATCTATTTTCTCTTTTAAGCAAGATACAAAATTACTAGGTAGAGAGATTGTTCCTGTAGGTGCAAAATATTTAAAAGAAATATTAGACAAAAGAAACATCGATGTCAATACCATAGATTACATTTTACCTCATATCTCTTCTATGTTTTTTAAACAAAAAATGTATGATGAGTTTGTAAGATTAGGAATTGAAATCCCATTAGAAAAATGGTATACTAATTTAGTGACTACAGGAAATATTGGCTCTGCCTCTATTTTTATTATGCTTGAAGAATTAATGAATTCAGGCACATTAAAATCCGGACAAAAAATCTTATTAATGGTTCCCGAAAGCGCAAGATTTTCATACGCGTTCAGTCTTTTAACTGTTTGCTAATTTAAGCTAATGAAAAAAGAAGATTTACCTCAAGACCCTTCTGCTTTAGTAGGAGTGACTCGTGAAGTGTGTTACGTAAAAGATAAAGACGGAAAATACACTTCTGATTTGAGCATTGGTTGGGATGTAAAAAAACAAGCCTTAGATAATGCTTGGGAAGACATTCACGAACGCGTAACCGAAGCAGCAGCTAAAGTAAAAAGTGGTGAAATAAGTCCAGTGTTTTATTTCATGGAAAAAAAATTAATGGATTTGCCTTTATTATCAGGCTATACAGGGTTTTGGCAATGGACCATTAAAAGACATTTTAAACCTTCTGTTTTTAAATCATTAAGCGAATCAAGATTACAAACCTACGCCAAAGCCTTTGATATTAGTATAGATGAACTAAAAAACTTTAATGGATAAATTAATATTACCATATAATCATATACAAACAGCGCACTGCGAAAACGGTGTGGCTACTGGCCTTTTAAAACATCATGGTTTAGAATTTATGACTGAACCCTTAATGTTTGGATTAGGTTCTGGTATATTTTATATCCACATTCCTTTTTTAATGGTTAACGGAGGCCCAGCTGTTTCATACAGAAGTATGCCAGGTTGGATTTTTAGTAGAGCTAGTAAATTATTAGGTATAAAAGTTAATCGCAGGAAATTTAACAGCGAAAAAGAAGCATACGATTATCTAAACAAACAAATACAATTAGGAAACCCAGTTGGATGCCAAGTGGGAGTTTATAATTTACCTTACTTTCCTGCAGAATATCGTTTTCATTTTAACGCCCATAATTTAGTAGTTTACGGAAAAGAAAATGGAAATTATTTAGTAAGTGATCCAGTAATGGAAACTGTAACTACATTGACGGAAGAAGATATGTTAAAGGTGCGTTTTGCTAAAGGGCCATTGGCTCCAAAAGGACACGTATATTATCCAGAAAACGTTAAGCAAGTATCTAAAGAACATTTACAGAAAGCTATTTATAAAGCCATTCATCGTTCGGCATTTGATATGTTAAGTATACCAGGACCCATTTGCGGTGTAGATGGTATTAACTATACAGCACGTCAAATTCGTAAATGGAGAGAAAAGCTAGGCCCTCGTAAAGCAGGCTTATACATGGGACAAATTGTGCGTATGCAAGAAGAGATTGGAACTGGCGGCGGAGGCTTCCGTTTTTTATACGCTGCTTTTTTAGAACAAGCTAGCGACATTACAGGTAATCAAAAACTATTAACCTTATCTGACGAATTTACCAAAGCAGGAGATTTATGGCGTGCGAGTGCTATTAATATGGGACGTATTTTTAAAGGACGTTTAAACGAACAAAAAGATTTTTTAGAAAGCGCTGATATGTTAGATAACATTGCCGCTATTGAACGCGCTGCGTTTAAAGAATTACGAAAGATTAAAATGTAATTACTTTGTCACTTCGAGCGAAGTCGAGAAGTGTTTTCGCAAAGAATACAAAGATTATCTTTGTCATGCTGAGCTGTCACTTCGAGCGCAGTCGAGAAGCAAAAAAGCATCAATCCTTAATATATGTTAATGATGGGTTACAAAATAATGCTTGATGCAATCAATCATTAAACCATAAAACTTAATATTATGAAAAATCAAATTGCAATCATCGCCACTTCTATTGTTTTAGCATTTAGTATTACCTCTTGCACAGATGATACAGATGCCTTTGTTCAAAAGATAGAAGCTACACAAACAGAATTAAAACAACAAGATTCGATTTTAGTAGCTTACCGTTCGGAGCTGTCATCGTTTGCCTTTACCGACACAACAAAGAATAGCAATTCTGACGACAGTTTGTTCAACAGCCTCTCACAAAAAATCAATCCATTAATTACACGTTTAGAATTAATGATTGAAAAAAACAAATCAATAGTTGAGCTAGTAAAAACAAATACTGGAGATTCGAAACAAGTAGAAAAAGACTACACCTCTCAAGTAGATGAATTAGAATTAATGAAACCGGAAATTAATGCGGCTAAAGAAAGCTATGATTTACTTGTGAAAAAAGTAGCTGAAGCGTTTGAAAATCTTGGAGATACAACGAAGGTGAAGTGACGTGAGTTTGTCAATTCGAGTTGTTACACTGAGCGAAGTCGAAGTGCGAGAACAATTATAGCATCTCGACTTCGCTCGATGTGACAAAATAAAATCTACTTATTCAACACGACTTTCTCTCTCTTGACAATACGATTGTTTTGATAAAGATTTATAAAGTAAATTCCATTAGCAAAGTTATCTAAGTGCAAAGTATGTGAAACGTTAGTTGGAACTTCACTTAACAACACTTGACCTGTAATAGCAACAACTTCTATTTTTTGTAATTCTGTTTTTGAATGAATAGTTAATGAACCATTGGTTGGATTTGGGCTAACTGAAATCAAGTTTCCGTTTAATTCTTGTAAACCAACACTTCCTCCAATTGCCATTAATGATCCTGTACCTACTGACAATGGAGTGATTAAGCCAGAAATTTCAGACTTATACCCCTCAATTAAACTTATGTTTAAAACCTCGTCCGTTGCTAAACTTGAAAGAATTTTATAATGCAAAATGCCAACTAATCCGTTTCCATTGACGTTATTATTTATAGTATGTGTAGTTGCAGTAAATAAATTATTATTCCCAAAATCTAATTTTCTAAAATGTAAATTTTGATTCGCTGCATTAATAAATGAAACCGGATACTCTATCCATATTGAATTTGGTTCGATTAAGGTATTATCAAAATTGATTGTAAATGCAATTCCATTTATATTATTTACAGGAACTAACACCTCACCTAAATATATAGAAGAACTTCCCCATGTTCCTTTTATAACATTTTGCTGATCAGGAACAATACTTAACTCAGGAATTGTAATCATCTGATTACTTGGTTTAAATGCATGGATTAAACCGTAATTAGTGAAAATAGCTAAAGTATCATCATCATTAATCGTTCCATCTCCATTGCAATCACTATGATTTAAATTTTTTCCATTTGTAATAGTTCCTGCCCAATTATTTGCGAAGTAAGCTTGCCAAGTATTACTTATACTTGCTCTTGGAGCGCCAGTTTGTGTGTAATGTAATCCAAGTTCTAACACATCTAAATTATCTGCTGTGCCATCACTGTTGGCGTCTCCAGGCCAAACATCTTGACAGGTATTATCAACTACCACACTAACTGTTTGCGTGTTGCTACAATTATTTAAATCTACGCCTGTAACAGTATAAAATGTAGTTGTAGTTGGTGTAATCGCTACTGATGATGATGTTGCTCCGGTAGACCAAGAATACGTATCTGCCCCGTTAACATTCAATACTACACTTGTTCCTTCACAAACAACACTCGAATTTACTGATGCCACAACTACTGGGGAGGCATTTACAGTAATTGTACTAAATGAACCAATATTATCCTCACAACCATTTGCATCTGTTCCAGTAACAGTTATAACAGTACTGGTTATTGGAGAAATAACATCACTACCACTACTATAAGTATAAGTAGTGGCTCCAGAAGGTATCATTGTAAAACTAGCTCCGCTACAAATAGTACCACTATTTACAGAAACTGTAGGCGTTTGATTTACTATCACCGAACAAATGGCAGCTGCACTACTTAAACAACCTGAACCACTAGTTGCTGTTACCGTATAATCAGTAGAAACAGAAGGCGAAACCACTGCGCTTCCACTACTATAAGTATAAGTAGAAGCACCAGAAGGTGCCATTGTAAAACTAGCTCCGCTACAAATAGTGCCACTATTTACAGAAACTGTAGGTGTTTGATTTACTATCACTGAACAAATGGCGGTTGCACTGCTTAAACAACCTGAACCACTAGTTGCCGTTACAGTATAATCAGTAGAAACAGAAGGTGAAACCACTGCACTGCCACTACTATAAGTATATGTTGAAGCCCCAGAAGGTATCATCGTAAAACTAGATCCGCTACAAATAGTGCCACTATTTACGGTTATTGGTGTTACTGTTCCTCCAATATTCACAGAACTAACAGCAGTACTTATACAACCATTCATGTCACTACCTGTGACCGTATAACTGGAAGGTATAGTAGGACTAACTAAATTACTACCACCACTGTAAACATATAAACTACCTCCGCCTGGAGTCATTGTAAATGTTTCTCCTGAACAAATACTCCCGCTATTAACTGTTATGATTGGGATTGGATTTACTGTAACTGAACTAATAGCGGTATTTGACGATAAACAACCTTGTGCACTTTTTCCAATTACTGTATACGTTGTGTTTACACTAGGCGTAACTGATGGGGTCATGCTACTAAATGTATAAGTTGCAGCTCCTGACGGGTTCATTACAAAATAATTTCCCAAACAAACAGAACCACTATTTACACTAACAGTAGGGCTTGGGTTTACAACTAAACTAACTGTGTTAGAAGCGACACAATTATCCGTATTGGTAGCTACAACAGAATATGTAGTAGTGACGGTTGGAGAAACAACAATTGAGTTAGTAGTTGCCCCATTAGACCATACATAAGAAGAATATCCGGTAGCATTTAAAGTTGAAGAACCTCCAATACATATTGAAAATGAACTAGGAGACAATACTACAGGAGTTAAAAAAGGCAATACGGATACCGTTATGCTTTTTGTGTTTACACAACTATTGGTTGTGGTTCCCACAACAGAATAAGTAGTTGTAACAGAAGGGGTAACCGTGATGCTACTTGTGATTTCTCCTGTCGACCAAGTATACTGTGAAGACCCAGTTGCTGTTAAATTAACCGAAGATCCAGCACATATGGAATTAGAAATAGTTGCTATTTGCAGATTGTTTAATAACACAATATTCTTATTGATAATAGGTCCTAAACAACCATTTAAATATCCGTAAACTTGAAGAGAAAATGAATTAACAGGATTAATCGAAAAAGTGGTGCTATTTCCGCCAGAAACCCATGTGCCATTCATATTATATTGCCAACCATATGAATCGCCCCCACTCACTGTAAAAGATGCAATTGACGAAGCACAAATTGTATCTAAGCCCGTTAATGTAAGTGTTGGTGTAGGCTTAGGGGTTATCATAATTGTTTTTGTGGCAACACCACAACCGTTATTAGCACTTACCGTATAAACTGTAGTTACTGTAGGAGAAGGCAAAAGATCTAAATATCCACCACTATTTGTAATAGAAACGACTGGGTTAATTGAAAATAAATAATTTGTAGGGCTTGTTATTGCCAATCCAGTATAAGCGCCAGGACAAGTCGTATAAGAATATGAAGTAAAACTTAACGTTGGTGTAGTTGTAAATACTTTAATAGACGCGAACGCCATTTGCCCGCAGCCATTCACATTTGTACCTGCCACATTATAACTAGTAGTTACTGTTGGCGAAACTACAATTGAATTAGTTGTTGCGCCAGTACTCCAGCTATAATTTGGTGCGCCACTAGCGGTTAAGGTAGCCGATTGACCTGAACATATAACAGAGGGAGAGGAAATAGAAACTGTTAAGCCGGATGCAGGGAAAGATGGAATTGTGATGGAAGAGGAGCTTAAACAACCAATCGCATCTGCAGCAATAACAGAATAAGTGGTAGTAACGGATTGCGTTACGTTAGTATTATTACCAATATATCCATTTGACCAAGTATAAGTTAATGCTCCGGCACCTGATAATTGAGTAGTGTTTGATCCACAAAGAATTGGCGAAGTCGCGTTAATGGTTAAAGTTGGCGCCGCATTTACAGTGACGGTGAATACCGATTGCTGAAGCCCGCATGAATTAGTTTGTGCTGATAAAGTATATGTGGTTGTAACCGTTGGTTGCACAACTACAGAGTTAGTATTAACTCCGTTACTCCAGGTGTAACTTGTGGCGCCTGCGGCCGTTAAAACAGTGCTGTCTCCAATACAAATTTTATTTTTAGTAGTCGTTATTGTAAGACCCGAACCAATTGAGACAATATGATTTTTAACTTGTGTACATCCTGAACTCAATAATGTTCCTCGAACAGAATAAGTTGTATTTGCAGTTGGGGCAACAAGTATAGTGTTAGTAGTTGCACCAGAACTCCATGAATAAGTATCTGCACCAGTAACAGTTAAAGTTATAGAGCTTCCTGCTGCGCAAGACAAAGTGTTTCCAGAAACACTCACAGTTGGAGAAGGTAAAACTGACGCTGTATAATTTAAAGAGGCGGCGCATCCATAAGAATCTTTACCCTTTACTTGATAAACTGATGCAACTTGAGGATAAACATTATAAATAGAGTTATATCCAGTACCTTGACTTGTTCCAGATAAAGTGCTCCATGTATAAGTAGAAGCGCCACTAGCAGTTAAACCTAATGGTGTACCAGGACAAGCAACATTTGTGGGTCCTGTAATAGCAAGTGTTGGTGTTGTACTCACTTTAAAATTTACTTCAGTAGTATTAGAACAAGAAAATGGCTTATTACAAGATAAATGATACATACCTGGTTGGGAAATTGACACGCTTTGAGTTGTTAAGCCATTAATAGCGCCTCCACTCCACAAAAAAGTAGTTGCACCAACAGGTGCCCAAATTATGGTTGGATATGAGTCACACACATTTATTGTGCTATTTGCTTGCGCCAACATATAAGAATTCCCATTTACTGTTACATTACTTGGTGTTGTTGTATTAGAACAAAACGAAGCGTCGAAATAAGCATAGCCGGGATGCGCTGCCTGATTCATACTACATCCCGCTACAAGCACATCAACTGTAACTGGCGATCCACTATAAGCAGATAAATCATAAGATAAATTTGTCCAATTTTTATAACCAAAGTGAGAAAAAGTGGTGTAGTTTGGGTCTCCACTGCTACAAGACACTCCATTAAGAATGGATTGATTGTTCGAATTAGCTGGAATAACATTTCCTAGGGCATCTTTGATGGTTATATCAAAATAATTTTGCTCACTGCACGTATGACCTCCATTATCCATCACTGCAGCATAGGCAAAGGCTAAAGAAGTTGATGTGGGATTGACTGTAAATGTTTGTGAAAGTTTATACGTACTGCCCCCCCATCCAGTTTGTCCAAATCTAATAAAATTACCTCCTAAGGGAGATGTTGGGCTTATAGGAACGCCATTTATGTCAGCCAATGGTCCAGTAAAAACTGTATACTCAGTTGATGGCTGTATATTATAAATAGTTTTTAAATACGAATCCTGATTACCGCCTTCTTGCAAGGTCCAGCCATTTATTGATCCCGAACTAAAATCTAGATTTGTTGGCTGAGCGTAACTAACAAAAAAAGCAAAAACCATCAACAATAATAAAAACTGAACTCTCTTCATAAATAATTTTTTATAATAAACGAATATAGCATAATTAATAACATAATTAAACTGTTAGATTATAAAAAAGCCCCGTCTGCTATTATACAGACGGGGCTATAATTTATCTTAGAATCAACTTCTTAGATATAGCAATATATTTTTATTTATTCAACACCACCTTCTCTCTCTTGACAATGCGATTGTTTTGATACAAATTAACGAAGTAAATACCATTAGCGAAGTTATCTAAGTGCAATGTGTGCGCCACGTTAGTTGGCGTTTCTGATAATAACACTTGACCTGTAATAGCAACAACTTCAATGTTTTGTAATTCTGTTTTTGAATGAATAGTTAATGAACCATTGGTTGGGTTTGGGTAAATAACAAGCCTATTTTTATTCTCAATTTCTAAAATTCCCACATTTGATAATATCATTTTGTGAACAAAGGAACTTGTACTACTACCAGACGCTACATTAAACACTCCGGGTCCAGGATCAAAATCAGACGTTCCTCCAAAATACCCAGTAGTGTATATATTTCCATTATCATCTAGTGTAATAGAGTTTGCAATTTCAGTAGAAGCCGAACTACCTATATGTTGCACCCAAATAAAATTACCCGAAGCATCTAATTTTAAAATAAACACATCATCACTAGGCCCAAATGCCGTAACTGCCATCAAGTTATATACTCCCACTCCGGGATCAAAATCTACCGTATCACGAAAAAAGCCAGTAACGTATACGTTTCCAGATTTATCTAAGTCCAACGAATTACCAGCATCAATTGAAATACCACCCATAACCCCAGCCCATGCATAATTTCCAGTTGAGTCGAGTTTCATAATAAAAATATCATCATTGTAGTCAGACGATAAATACACAGTTGCAGGTCCTGGGTCAAAATCAGCAGTTCCAAGAAATCTTCCTGTTATATATACATTACAAACCGAATCTAATTTAAGCGAAAGCGGATAATCCGGCCAATTACCACCTATGCTTTTAGCCCAAACAAAATTTCCGGTGGAATCTAATTTTGAAATAAAGCCATCTGAATTACCCGCTGCATATAAGTAATAAGTAGACGGACCTGGATCATAATCTCCACTACCATAAAAAATTCCTGTAGTATATATATTTCCTAAATCATCTGTGTCAATTGCAGAACTTGCATCTGTATCTATTCCACCTATTTGTTTTACCCAAACAAAATTCCCCAACACATCCAACTTCAAAACAAAAACATCACCACTTCCATAATCAGTTAAATTAGAAACTCCCACACTCGAATCAAAATCTACTGTTCCAGTAAAGACACCTGTAACATATAAATTACCTGTTTTATCAAATGTAATGCGCGGACTTAAATCATTAGTGGTTCCTCCAAATTGTTTTACCCAAACAAAATTTCCAAAAGAGTCCAGCTTTAATAAAAAAATATCAGTACCTCCATTTGAAGTTAAATTAACCGCTCCTGAGTTTGGATCAAAATCAACAGTACCGCTAAAGTGTCCAGATACATATACATTCCCTAAAGTGTCTGTAATTATTGAAAAGGCACTTCCACCGGCTGATCCCCCAATATTTTTGGCCCACACAAAATTTCCTGAAACATCCAATTTAGAAATAAACACGTTTTGATTTCCACCATAAACCAAATTACATACACCCGGACCCGGATCAAAATCTGCCGTTCCTGCAAAATAACCAACTGTATAAACATTCCCACTTTTATCAAGCGTTATAGAAGTACCTCCGACATATGAAGTTCCTGCAAGTTTTTTAACCCAGCCTAAAGTTGTAATTTGCGCAACAACCTGACTAAAAAACACACAAATTAAGAAGCTTAAAAAAATTATTTTCTTTAAAAAAGACATTTCTATTAGCAGTATTAATGTTTATTTCTGAACAATTACTTTTCTCATGTAAGGCTGTTTATTTTCTGCGTATATATTTACAAAATAAATACCATTCGATAGATTGTCTAAATGCAATGTGTATGAAACACTAGTTGGAACTTCACTTAATAATATTTGACCTGTTACCGCTATCACTTCAATTTTTTGTAATTCTATTTTTGAACGAATAGTTAATGAGCCGTTAGTTGGGTTTGGACTAATTGAAATCATATTCCCATTTAACTCTTGTAAACCCACGCTTGCTCCTATAGCCATTAATGTGCCTGTACCTGTTGTTAAAGGTGTAATTACACCCGAAGCATTAGACTGATTCGCTTGTGATAAACCAATATTTAAAACTTCATCAGTTGTTAAATTAGATTTGATTTGATAATGCAAGGTTGCAATTTTTCCATTTCCACTAACGTTATTATTAACGGTGTGTGTGGTGGCCGTGAAAATTTTAGCATTTGAAAAATCTAATTTTCTGAAATGTAAATTTTGTGAGACATCTATAAAAGACGGTAAGTATTCTATCCAAATATTACTTGGCTCTATCAACGTATTATCAAAATCAACTGTAAATGCTAATCCATTGATGTTAGTAATTGAAGTAACTGCATCTCCTGCATAAATAGAAGCTGTTCCCCAATTGCCTTTGGTTACATAAGCTTGATCAGGAATAATACTTAATTGTGGATTAATAACTGCTGCTTGCTCAGGTTTAAAAGCATGTATTAATCCATAATTATTAAAGATAGCTAATGTATCATCATCGTTAATCGTTCCGTCTCCATTACAATCGCTATGATTTAAATTTTTGCCATTACTAATAGTACCTGTCCAGTTATTTGCAACATATGATTGCCAAGTATTACTTACACTAGTTCTTGGGGCTCCTGTTTGTGTATAATGCAAGCCAAGTTCCAATACATCTAAATTATCTGCCATACCATCGCTGTTAGCATCGCCTGGCCAAACGTCTTGGCAGGTGTTATCTACTGTCACACTAACTGTTTGCGTATTACTACAATTATTTAAATCTGTTCCTGTTACTGAATAAACACTTGTAGTTGTTGGTGTGACAACTATACTTGATGTTGTTGCTCCAGTATTCCAAGTGTATGCATTAGCTCCACTTACATTTAAATAAACGGAAGTACCTTCACAAACCGCATTCGTTCCAGCTACAACCAATGTAGGAGTAATTAAACTAAAAGGCACTGAAGACACACAACCTCCCTGCGGATTAATAACAGAAATTGTATAAGTTATTCCCGCAGTTGGAGTAACTATTGGTACAATTTTTATTGAATCATTATTATAATTATGGGTGATGCTACCATTTGAAGAAACTGAAATAGTGTATGAAGAAGATAAACTAACGCCACAATTCCCAAAAATAACATTAGGACGGTAAGTATTGTTTGGAGAAAATGAGTTCCCTGAAGCAACAGGACAGGCTAATGTTGCATCAGAATAATACCAACGAACTGATGCAAAAGGGGTTGTTGTGTATGGCGACAAAGAATTTTGAGTAAAAGATGTAGTTATTGAATTACAAACATCCACTAAAATATTTGAAACACCATCCCATTCATATGCTGTAGGAAACTGGTAAGTATTCCAGCCTGTATTTACAATTATTGTGTCATCATAGAAAACTTGACTAAGTCCTGCTTGATCAAAAGAAGGGGAAATCAACGAAGTATCTGTTGTACATTTCATCTTAATAGTAAAATCAGGGTATATTGTTGTTCCTGAAATTGTATTTACATTAAAAGCTATACTTGATAATTTACCAGGCAAAACACCTGCTGCTAATAATTCATTTGCTCTATATAAAATTTGATGCCTACTGTTTCTATACCAGTTACCATATATTGCAGGATAGGTAGCAGAAGTATTTGTTAAAGTGCCTGTTCCAATTGTAATTTGATTTGGGCTAGCACAACTTCCTGAACTTGACAAACCACAAGATGAAGGGATGCCATTTCCGAAATTAAAATTTACCCTTACAGTATCGTTTGGATTACAAGAGTTTAAAACACCTGGAGTAATTGTATAATTATTTGCAATTGTATTTACAGTAAACGTTTGTGTATGAATACAAATACCTTCATATACCGTCGTCGTATAATTTCCAACAGCTAATGCCGTTAATGATAAACTAGATGTGTTTGCAGTTGTATTTGTAACTAATCCACTAGGCCCATAAACTTCATAATTAAATGGCCCTGAATTACTTGAATAAAGATTGATAATAGCCGAGCCATTTGTGCTGCCCGAACAAGTATTATTAATATTAGAGATAATTACACTATTCGTATTGTTTTGAACTAATACATAAAGTATTGAATCTACGCATCCTTGAGGAGTTGAAGATACTAAGGTGTATTGATCATTTGTATTTGGATTATTAACTAGTAGAGTATCATTTGTATTTGGTAATAATACCAAACCGTTATACCACTTAATATTTGTGCTTAATGGATTAGCAACTAAGTGCGTTTTATTTCCACAAAACAGCTTTATTTGTGAGGTAAGTTGTAATGGAGTAATCGGAACAGAAATAGTTCCAGTAGCTTGTCCACAAGTACCAGATTCAACTGTTACACTGTAAATCCCAGGAGATAAATTAGCAACCGTTTGCGAATTTCCAACTACACTACCTGTACTTATACTCGTCCAAGTGTATGAATAAACACCATTTGTTCCAATTGAATAAACAGTTGCTATGCCTGAATTTCCTGAAACGCAAGAGCCTGATGATATAATGTTATTTATGCTTATAGTTGAAGAACTTACAGCAATAGTTTTAGTTGTAGTACAACCTCCAATAGCTGTCATTTGAACAGAATATACATCTCCAATATTTGGAGTATTCACAATCAATGTGTCATTAGTTTCACCGGCAATAGGAATACTACTAGAATTTAGCCATTGATATGAAAGCATGCCTTGAGGCGCAACTAGAGAGGCAAAAGAAGATCCCGCACACATATTTGAGGAAACCACATTATTAGAACTGCATTCTGCATCAACATAAGCATATCCCCAATGACCGCCTTGAGCGCAACTACCTACTTCAAAAGTTACAGAAACGTTAGTCCCTAATGGAAGAGAAGATAAATCCACTGACACAAGTTGCCATTTACGATAACTGATTGAAAAACCTATTGCGGAACTTAATAAAGAATCTCCCTGAACAGCGCTTGAAGGATTTATAGTATATGAATTGCACCCTGACAATAGCATACCAGTACTTTCATCTTTCACTTCCACTTTAAAATAAGGGGATTCGTTTGGCAGATGGCCTGCATTATCCATTACTGTTGCAAAACTATACGAAATTTGTTGATTGGCAGCAGATGTAGTTGTAATATATTTTAACCTAGAGGCTCTGTAGTTTGCTGCAGCGCCATTTAATCTAACAGAAACCAAATCTTGGCTATATGGACTAACCACAGGAATTTGAGACACTGTATTAGTTCCTATTACCTTACATGCTATCGAATCATAGCCATTACAAATGGGATAAATAGGGTTAATAGCAGGCTTCGTCATTAAAGTATGATAATTAATTGTATTTGTTAAAGAGACGTTGTTTCCCGCTGTATTTACAATCGAATTTCCAGTGATACTAAAATTCGGCACACCAGCCCCTGATGCACCTATAGTTGTTGCTCCATATTCACCTGTCCAGCCAGAAAAACTATATTGATCAAAGCCCATATTCACACAACCAGTGTTTGATACCTTTTTAGGACTTATATAAATTACAGTTTCTTCAACCTCTTTATTCGTTTCATAAGGAGTATGTTTGTGCTTTTGATTTTTTAATGCAAGTTTAGACTGTGCATCATACTTTAAAAACTCTTGATACCCCTTTTCTTCAGACGACTTAATATCTTTTTGAGTATTCGTCGTTTTTGTTTGAGCTATGTTTTTTTGGCAAAGCAAAAAAAACAAACATACTGATGCAATATATTTTACTTTAATCATATAAAAGTGTTTTAACGTTTTACTAAAGTACAAAAAAATTAATGTCTTTACGCCCCGTTTTATAAGTGTTAGATAATCGAGTATAAGTGACCTGAATTACAAAATAAGTGATACTCATCAAGCAACTTAAATCTTACAAAACAAAGAACCCTGATATTTCCATCAGGGCTTTTTACTATTTATTCAACACCACTTTCTCTCTCTTCACAATACTGTTGTTTTGATAAAGATTAATGATGTAAATACCATTAGCAAAATTATCTAAATGCAATGTATGCGAAACGTTAGTTGGAACTTCACTTAATAATATTTGCCCGGTTACAGTTATCACTTCCACTTTTTGTAATTCTGTTTTTGAACGAATAGTTAATGAACCATTGCTTGGATTAGGGCTAATTGAAATACTATTTCCATTTAACTCTTGTAAACCAACGCTTGCTCCAATTGCCATTAATGATCCTGTACCTGATGTTAGAGGAACAATAGCTCCAGATGCATTTGATTGATTAGCTTGTGATAAGGCAATATTTAAAACTTCGTCGGTTGTTAAATTGGATTTAATTTGATAATGCAGGGTTGCAATTTTTCCATTTCCACTTACATTATTATTAAGGGTGTGAGTAGTGGCCGTGAAAATTTTACCATTCGAAAAATCTAATTTTCTAAAACGTAGATTTTGCCCGGCGTCTAAAAAGGAATTTTGATACTCAATATAAATATTATTAGTTTCAAATAAGGTATTATCAAAATCAACTGTAAAGGTTAGCCCATTAATATTTGATATTGGACTTGTTCCATCTCCCAAATAAATAGAGGCAGTTCCCCAATTGCCTTTGGTAACGTATGCTTGATCGGGCACAATACTCAATTGTGGATTAACAGTATTGGTTTGTGTTGGTTTAAATGCATGGGTTAATCCGTAATTAGTATAAATAGCTAATGTATCATTATCATTAATGGTTCCATCTCCATTACAATCACTATGATTTAAATTTTTTCCGTTAGTAATAGTTCCTGTCCAATTAGTTGCAAAATACGATTGCCATGTATTACTTGTGCTTGCTCTTGGTGTTCCTGTTTGTGTATAATGCAAACCTAGCTCTAACACATCTAAATTATCTGCTGTGCCATCGCTGTTAGCATCTCCCGGCCAAACATCTTGACAGGTAGGATCTACTGTTACGGTAATATTAGTTGTGCCATAACTACATCCATTTCCAGTTGATCCATTAATTGTATAGTTTGTAGTAGCACTTGGTGATACAATAAAAACTGATCCTGAAGAGGAAGCAGGAGATGGCGTTACAGTATAAATAGCTGCGCCTGTTGGTATAATAGAAAACGAAGAACCAGAGCAAATTGTGCCACTATTTGCTGAAATTATAGGCGTAGTAATAACTGAAAATGTTAATACAATCCCTACCGAATCTACGCAGCCTAATGCAGATGTTCCAATTACTGTATAAGTTGATAACCCAGCAGGTAGATTAATCCAAGTGGTTGGACCATTTGATCCATTCGAAATTGTGTAAGTTGCAGCTCCAGATAGAGACACATATGCCGAATCTATGCAAACTAAACTATTTGGTGTCCAAGCAGATATTACTGGATTTGGATTAACTGTAATTTCTACAGTAGTAGTAGTTGAACAATTCCCTATATTATTTACTCCAATAATTGGATAAATAGTAGTGTTGGTTGGTGAAACAACACCAGAACCCATTGTGTAAAAATCCGCGCCAGTTGGATTAAGCGTATATGTTTGACCTGAACAAATGGTACCATTACTAATTGAAATTGTAGGTGTTGGATTTACAGTAATCGTTATTGGAGTTCTTGTTAAACTAAATAAACAATCTTTAGAATCTACATAGTAAGTATGAGTTCCCGCTGCCAAAGGAGGCGTAACATAAAAACTATCGGTTGATAATACAACTGTTGATGTTGGTGAGGAATACCAATTTACAAAAAGGTTATTGTCTGCTATTGTTAAAGTGGTAGTAGCATTTGCACAAATTGACTTATTTGCAAGTGGCGTTATATCTGTTGGAGCTGCTGGTGCTACTGAGGTACACGGCCCAAGTTTTTGAATAAAAATGGCATTATTTGATGAAGATAAATTGTAAACTCCAGGATTAGGATCAAAATCATAAGGTCCTGAAGAAAACTGCCCAGTTATATAAACGTTTTGCAAGGAATCTACATATATCAAACTAGAGTGGCCATGACCAGCAGTAGCAAGTGATGTACTTCCACTTTCTTCTTTCCATAAAATATTACCATTAGTATTTAATTTAACTACATGTGCTTTAGTATTAAAACCTCCTGCACTTGTAAAGAATAAATTATCAAAAATATCAGTAGTTATATCTAACCCTGATGGTATACCACTAAGGAAATTAGCCCAAATAAAATTACCATTGGAGCTCAGTTTTAATATGTATGAATAGTTTCCTGGAGTTGTACTTAAATAATAAGTGCCTGGGCCTGGGTCAAAATCACAGGTATTATTAAAATCTCCTATAATGTAACAATCACCAAAACTATCTGTTGTTATATCATTATAATTGATATTTGCTGTACTGTTATTTGTGGTATTTTTAACCCAAATAAAATTACCAAATAGGTCCAGTTTGCAAATAAAATTATCAAATGTTCCTAAAAACATTGTGTTTGATGATGGACCAGGATCAAAATCAACAGTCCCTTTAGCTCGTCCAACCAAAAACATATTCCCATTATTATCTACTTTTATATCATTAGGGATTACATCCATACTACTAATAAAAGCACCTGCCCAAATATAATTACCATATGTATCAAGTTTAAAAATAAATCCGTCTTCATCTGCACTTCCGCTTCCACTTGAACTAATAGTATTTACAGAAACTCCTGGATTAAAATCAACCGTTCCTAAAAACCAACCTACAACATGAACATTACCATGTTTATCAATATCCATGCTATATGGATTTACACTTGCAGAGACTCCACCAACCTGCCTAACCCACATAAAATTACCATTAGGGTCTAATTTTAAAATAAATGCATCTGTGCTCCCTAATGCAGCTAAATTTTGAACTCCAGTACCTGGGTCAAAATCTATAGGATTGTTTAAAATGTTACTTTCAAAGAAACCCATAGTCACAACATTTCCCAACGAGTCCAATCCTATTGATGAAGAATAAACATTTACTGGTCCTGTAAAGTTTTTTGCCCAAATTAAGTTACCATTTACATCCATCTTAGTTACAAAAAAAGATTGACCTGAACCAGTTGTAAAAGAGGATACTCCTGTCCCGGGATCCAAATCTATTATTCCATTATAATATCCTGTAGAATACACGTTGCCAAATTTATCTGCCACTACAGAACGACCCACAGCAGTATTATTGCTTTGAAAAGCACCTGCCCATTTTAATTCAACTTGGGCTTTTATTAAATTGAACGAGATAAGTAAAACGAGTAAAACTATTTTTTTCATATGATGCATTTTTAATTAAAGCTAAAGTAGTAATTACCTCAAAATACAACAAATATGTTTTAAAACATATTTGTTGTTATCACAACCTTAGTGGCTACTAATATAGCTATTGGAAATTAAAAAAGATATACTTCAAAAAAATTTTGGTCTTCATGTTAAAAAACTGAGGTTAAAAAAGGGTTTTACCCAAGGTGAAGTAAGTAGCAATATGAATAAAGACCAACAAAGCTTACAAAGAATCGAAAGCGGTAAAGTTAGTCCATCTCTTTTTTATTTATTTCAATTGGCTAATAGCCTAGACGTTAGTATTTCTGAATTAATGGATTTTGAAATCACTGAAAAGAAATCAAAAAAATAATATTTATTTATACCCAATCTGTTTTCGTTCCTTTTGGTTTGTTTCTAATTTGTCTTTCTGTAATAAATAATTGATGGCTTCATAAACATCTTTAAACTTTTTGTTGTAGGTGCTTTCGAGTTCCTTGAGTTTATTATTTAGCTCTGTATTGGTTAAAGCAAATTGTTTTAGGGCAATAAAGGCCCGCATAATGGCAATGTTTACATCAATGGCTTTGTCGCTATTTAATATGCCGCTTAACATAGCTACGCCTTGTTCGGTAAAAGCGTAGGGTAAATATCTATTACCACCTCTGTTGTTTGAGGTGCTAAAATTGCACCTCAAACTTTCTAACTCTTCTTTGTTGATTTCAAACATGAAATCAGGAGGGAATCGCTTTATATTAGCCTTCACTGCTCGTTTTAAATATTTGGTTTCTGTTTCATAAAGCTCTGCTAAATCAAAATCCAACATTACTTTTTGTCCTCGTACTTCATAAATTTTTGTTTGAATCACTTGTAATTTCATCTCTCTATAAATTAAATTGGTTTCTCTAAGAACAAAACCAATTTATTTTGTAATTGGTTTCTGCTACAGATTGTAGCATTTATAATAATATGGCAAATAATAATTCAAATAACATCCTCCGTCCGCCAGCTGGCGGACACCTCCTTCAAAGGAGGAATTAGAACAAACAAAAAACCCTGTCCGCTAGCTAGCGGACAGGGTTTTTAAATTATATTTAAAGATTGAATCGTTTACACTTCGACTCCGCTCAGTGTGACAAAACTACTAAGCTTCTTCTTCGATCTCTTCTTTACTTGCCATTAAACGCTCGTACTCTTCTTTACTACCAACAACGATTTTTTCGTATTGACGTAAACCTGTACCTGCTGGAATTAAGTGACCAACAATAACGTTTTCTTTTAAGCCTTGTAATGTATCTACTTTTCCGTTTACAGCTGCTTCGTTTAATACTTTTGTTGTTTCCTGGAAAGATGCCGCAGAAATCCAACTATTTGTTTGTAACGATGCACGAGTAATACCTTGTAAAATTGGAGTTGCTGTTGCAGGAATAACATCACGCGCTTCCACTAATTTTAAATCTTTACGACGTAAAACTGAGTTCTCATCACGTAATCTACGAGCAGTAACAATTTGTCCACGTTTCAAGTTTTCAGAATCACCAATTTCAACAACTACTTTTTTACCGTATAATTCGTCATTCTCAGCCATGAAGTTAATTTTATTAATTAACTGTAACTCTAAGAAAGTTGTATCACCTGGATCTTCAATTTGAACTTTACGCATCATCTGACGAACGATCGTTTCGAAATGCTTATCATTTAATTTTTGTCCTTGCAAACGGTAAACCTCTTGAATCTCATTTACTAAGTATTCTTGAACTGCTGTAGGGCCTTTAATAGATAAAATATCGCCAGGAGATGTTGCTCCGTCAGATAATTGCTCACCTGCTTTCACAAAGTCATTCTCTTGTACTAAGATATGTTTAGATAAAGATACTAAGTAACGGTGTTGTTCGCCAGTTTTAGCTTCAACAATTACCTCACGGTTACCACGCTTAATTTTACCAAAAGTAACGATACCGTCAATTTCAGAAACTACTGCTGGATTACTTGGGTTACGTGCTTCGAATAACTCCGTTACTCGAGGTAAACCACCTGTAATATCTCCTGTTTTACCAGTTACACGAGGTATTTTTACTAAAATTTGTCCTAACTCAACTTTAGCGGCTTCGTTAATAACGATGTGCGCACTGATAGGTAAGTTATATGTTTTTAATGGTTCGCCTTTTTTATCAACGATTCTTAATAACGGACTTAAAGTTTTATCTCTACTTTCAATAATTACTTTCTCACGGAAACCTGTTTGTTCATCAGATTCTTCACGGTAAGTTACATTTTCTTTAATTCCTTCGAACTCTACAGCTCCAGCAAATTCAGAAACAATAACCGCGTTATATGGATCCCAATCACAAATTAAATCGCCTTTTTTCACTTTCGCGCTAGGCTTGATATATAATTGAGAACCGTAAGGAATATTACCAGTTGTTAAAGTTATTCCTGTGTTAGCATCAACGATACGAACCTCAGTAGAACGACCAATAACCACATTAGCTTTAGTTCCGTCAGCGTTAATACGCTCAACAGTGCGTAACTCATCAATTTCAGCAATACCATCGTATTTAGCAATGTAGCTAGAAGATGCCGCCGTGTTAGATGCTGTACCTCCAACGTGGAATGTACGTAATGTTAACTGAGTACCTGGTTCACCAATTGATTGTGCTGCAATTACTCCTACTGCCTCACCTAATTGAACTTGACGTCCGTTAGATAAGTTACGGCCGTAACATTTAGAACAAACTCCCAATTTAGATTCGCAGGTTAATACCGAACGAATTTCAACTGATTCAATTGGAGATAATTCAATTAAAGCACAAACATCTTCATCAATCATTTCACCACCTGTAACGATTAACTCGCCAGTTGTTGGATGATAAACATCATTTAATGCAATACGACCCAATAAACGATCTGTTAATGATTCAACAACATCGTCATTGTTTTTCAATGCCATAGCTGTTAATCCACGTAATGTCCCACAATCAGCTTCGTTAATAATAACATCTTGAGCAACGTCAACCAAACGACGAGTTAAGTAACCAGCATCTGCTGTTTTTAACGCCGTATCCGCTAAACCTTTACGAGCACCGTGGGTAGAAATAAAGTATTCTAAGATAGATAAACCTTCACGGAAGTTAGATAATACAGGATTCTCAATAATGGAAGCCGTTGTATCACCTGCTTTTTGTGGTTTAGCCATCAAACCACGCATACCTGATAACTGTTTAATTTGTTCTTTAGATCCACGCGCACCTGAATCAAGCATCATATAAACAGAATTGAAACCTTGTTTATCTGTACTTAATACATCCATTACTTTTTTAGTAACTTTTGAGTTAGCATGTGTCCAAATATCAATTACCTGGTTGTAACGTTCGTTGTTTGTAATGAAACCCATTGAGTAGTTATTCATTACTTCATCAACTTGCGCACGCGCATCTTTAATAATTTTAAATTTCTCAGCTGGAGTTTCAATGTCACCTAAGTTAAATGATAATCCACCTTTGAAGGCTGTTTTAAATCCTAAGTCTTTGATATCATCTAAGAACTTAGCTGTTTTAGCCATACCTGTTTTCTTAACCACCATTCCGATAATATCACGAAGCGATTTTTTAGTCAACAATTCGTTGATGAAACCTACTTCATGAGGAACAACTTGGTTAAACATAACACGTCCTGCAGTCGTTTCAATTACTTTCGTAACTAAATTAACACCGTCTAATGCGTTAGTAACACGTATTTTAATTTGAGCGTGGATGTCAATTTTCTTCTCGTTTAAAGCGATATTAACTTCTTCAGCGCTATAGAAAATTTTTCCTTCTCCTCTTACTACATCGTTCGGTAAATTCTTTTTAGATTTAGTTAAATAGTATAAACCTAAAACCATGTCCTGAGATGGAACCGCAACTGGCGCACCGTTAGATGGATTTAAAATGTTATGAGAAGCTAACATTAAAATTTGCGCTTCTAATACTGCGGCATGTCCCAATGGAACGTGTACCGCCATTTGATCCCCGTCAAAATCGGCGTTGAATGCAGAACACACTAATGGGTGTAACTGAATTGCTTTTCCTTCTATTAATTTTGGTTGGAATGCTTGAATACCTAATCTGTGTAATGTTGGGGCACGGTTTAACATTACCGGATGTCCTCTTAATACGTTTTCTAAAATATCCCAAACAATCGGCTCTTTCTTATCTACAATTTTCTTTGCAGATTTTACCGTTTTCACGATACCACGCTCAATCATTTTACGAATAATAAATGGCTTGAATAATTCAGCTGCCATTTCTTTAGGTAAACCACACTCGTGTAATTTCATTTCTGGGCCTACAACAATTACCGAACGAGCCGAGTAATCTACACGTTTACCTAATAAGTTTTGACGGAATCTACCTTGTTTACCTTTTAATGAATCAGATAATGATTTTAAAGCTCTGTTAGATTCAGTTTTAACAGCATTTGATTTACGAGAGTTATCAAATAATGAATCTACTGATTCTTGTAACATACGTTTCTCATTACGTAAGATAACGTCTGGTGCTTTAATTTCAATTAAACGCTTTAAACGGTTGTTACGAATAATAACACGACGGTATAAATCATTTAAATCAGAAGTTGCAAAACGACCTCCATCCAATGGAACTAAAGGACGTAATTCTGGTGGAATAACTGGAACAGTTTTGATAATCATCCACTCAGGTTTGTTTTCGATATGCGTTTGAGCCGAACGGAAAGCCTCAATAACTTGTAAACGTTTTAATGCTTCGTTTTTACGTTGTTGAGAAGTTTCAGTGTTTGCTTTGTGACGTAACTCATAAGATAACTCATCTAATTGTAAACGAGATAATAAATCTTGAAGAGCTTCAGCACCCATCTTAGCGATAAATTTATTAGGATCTGCATCATCTAATAAATGATTTTCTTTTGGTAAAGTATCAACTAAGTTTAAGTATTCTTCTTCTGTTAAGAAATCTAAATATTGAGTGCCGCCTTGAGCTGCTGTTCCTGCATTAATTACTACATAACGTTCGTAGTAAATAATCATGTCTAATTTCTTAGTAGGTAAGCCTAATAAGTAACCAATTTTGTTAGGTAACGAACGGAAATACCAAATATGTGCAACAGGAACTACTAAATTAATGTGTCCCATACGCTCGCGACGAACTTTTTTCTCAGTTACTTCAACACCACAACGGTCACAGATAATACCTTTGTAACGAATACGCTTGTATTTACCACAGTGACATTCATAATCTTTAACTGGTCCGAAAATACGCTCGCAAAACAAACCATCTCTTTCTGGTTTGTAAGTACGATAGTTAATCGTTTCTGGTTTCAAAACCTCTCCACTACTACGCTGTAGAATAGTTTCCGGAGACGCTAAACTAATAGTGATTTTTGAGAAGTTTGATTTTACTTTGTTATCTTTTCTTAAAGCCATTTTTTTGCTTTTTGGTTTTAGTGATAATAAAAATTCTTTACTTATTCACTGGTGGCTTCGAGATCCTCAGCCACCAGTGTTTAAAGTGTTTCTTAGTCTAATGTTACATCTAACGCTAATCCACGTAATTCGTGCATTAATACATTAAACGACTCTGGTATACCAGGAGCTGGAATGTTTTCGCCTTTTACAATTGCTTCATAAGCTTTTGCACGACCCATTACATCATCCGATTTAATAGTTAACAATTCTTGTAACACGTTAGCTGCACCGTATGCTTCTAATGCCCAAACCTCCATCTCACCAAAACGCTGACCACCAAACTGTGCTTTACCACCTAAAGGTTGTTGCGTAATTAATGAATATGGTCCGATTGAACGAGCATGCATCTTATCATCAACCATGTGTCCTAATTTTAACATGTAAATGATACCTACAGTAGCTGGTTGGTCAAATTTCTCACCTGTTCCACCATCAATTAAGTAAGTACGGCCATATTGAGGTACATTAGCTTTCGTAGTGTACTCGTCAATTTGCTCCATAGTTGCTCCATCAAAAATTGGAGTAGAGAATTTTAATCCTAATTCTTTACCAGCCCAAGCTAATACAGTTTCATAAATCTGTCCAATGTTCATACGAGATGGTACACCTAATGGATTTAATACGATATCAACTGGAGTTCCATCATCTAAGAACGGCATGTCTTCGTCTTTTACGATACGAGCAACAATACCTTTGTTACCATGACGACCAGCCATCTTATCACCTACTTTTAACTTACGTTTTTGAGCAATGTAAACCTTAGCTAATTGAACAATACCATTTGGTAATTCATCACCAACAGTAATTTGGAATTTCTCACGCTTGTATTGACCTAAATGATCATTAAACTTAATCATGAAGTTGTGTAACAAACGCTCAATTTGCTCATTCTTATCTTTATCAGTTGTCCAGTTTCCTGGGTTAACTTCAGAGAAATCAATTTTCTCTAATAATTTTTGAGTAAACTTAGTTCCTTTTGTAATTACTTCTTCACCTAAGATATTATGAACACCTTGAGATGTACGACCGTTAACTAGTTCAAATAATTTTTCAATTAATTGATACTTGATATTAGCAATAGCTTTGTGGTGATCTGCATCTAATTTTTCAATCAATGGTTTTTCATCCGCTTTTTGCTTTTTATCTTTAATAGCACGAGAGAATAATTTTTTATCAACGATAACACCTTTTAATGAAGGAGAAACACGTAAAGACGCATCTTTCACATCACCTGCTTTATCACCGAAGATAGCACGTAATAATTTTTCTTCTGGAGATGGATCAGTTTCACCTTTTGGAGTAATTTTTCCAATTAAGATGTCACCTTCTTTAACCTCAGCACCAACACGAATAACACCTTTCTCATCTAAGTCTTTAGTTGCTTCTTCACTTACGTTAGGAATATCTGGAGTTAACTCTTCCATTCCACGTTTTGTGTCACGCACTTCTAAAGAATATTCATCAATATGAATAGATGTGAAGATATCATCACGGATGATACGTTCAGAGATTACAATCGCATCCTCAAAGTTATAACCTTTCCAAGGCATGAACGCTACTTTTAAGTTACGTCCTAATGCTAATTCACCTTTATCGGTTGCATAACCATCACATAATACTTGTCCTTTTACAACTTTATCACCTTTCTTAACGATTGGTTTTAAGTTCATACAAGTACTTTGATTCGTTTTTTGGAATTTAGTTAATTTATACGTTTTAACATCTCCTTCAAAGCTTACTAATTGCTCATCTTTAGTTCTGTTGTAACGAATAACGATTTCACGAGCATCAACATATTCAACAACTCCTTCGCCTTCTGCATTAATTAATACACGACTATCTTCAGCTACACGAGCTTCGATACCAGTACCAACAATTGGTGCTTCAGGACGCATTAATGGAACTGCTTGACGTTGCATGTTCGATCCCATCAAGGCACGGTTAGCATCATCATGCTCTAAGAACGGAATCAATGAAGCCGCAATAGAAGCAATTTGATTAGGAGCAACATCCATTAAATTAACCTTAGCTGGTTCAATTACTGGGAAGTCACCTTCATAACGAGCAGTTACTTTGTCGTTTACGAAGTTTCCTTTTTCATCTAATTCTGCACTTGTTTGAGCAATATTTTTAGAATCTTCTTCTTCAGCAGTTAAATAAGTGATTCCTTTATTTACATCTACTTTACCGTTAGTTACCGAACGGAAAGGAGTTTCAATAAATCCTAATTTATTTACTTTAGCGAAAACGCATAATGAAGAAATTAATCCAATGTTTGGTCCTTCTGGAGTCTCAATAGTACAAAGACGACCATAGTGAGTGTAGTGAACGTCACGTACCTCGAAACCAGCACGCTCACGAGATAAACCTCCTGGCCCTAGTGCCGAAAGACGACGCTTATGTGTAATCTCTGATAAAGGGTTGGTTTGATCCATGAACTGAGATAACTGATTCGTTCCAAAGAATGAATTAATTACAGAAGATAATGTTTTAGCATTAATCAAATCAGTTGGTGTAAATACCTCGTTATCACGAACGTTCATACGCTCACGAATAGTACGAGCCATACGTGCTAAACCAACACCAAATTGAGAGAATAATTGCTCACCAACTGTACGTACACGACGGTTAGATAAGTGATCGATATCATCCACATCAGTTTTAGAGTTAATTAATTCGATCAAATATTTCATGATCAAAATAATATCTTCTTTAGTTAAAACACGGATATTCATAGGAATATCAATACCTAACTTTTTGTTGATACGGAAACGTCCTACTTCACCTAAATCATAACGTTTGTCAGAGAAGAATAACTTGTCGATTACTCCACGAGCTGTTTCTTCATCAGGTGGCTCAGCATTACGAAGTAAACGGTAAATATACTCGATTGCTTCTTTTTCTGAGTTAGTTGAATCTTTTTGTAAAGTATTGTAGATAATAGCAAAATCTGCTGTATTTACGTCTTCTTTGTGTAAGATGATAGATTTAACACCAGCATCAGCAATTAAGTCGATATGATTATCATCTAAAACCGTTTCACGATCTAAGATAACTTCATTACGCTCAATTGATACAACTTCCCCGGTATCCTCATCTACGAAATCTTCAATCCATGTTTTTAAAACACGAGCAGCTAGTCTACGACCAACCTCACGTTTTAAACCAGCCTTCGAAACTTTCACTTCGTCAGCTAAACCAAAAATTTCTAAAATTTGTTTATCGCTTTCAAAACCAATAGCACGTAATAACGTTGTTACTGGTAATTTTTTCTTACGATCAATGTAAGCATACATCACATTATTAATGTCTGTTGCAAACTCAATCCAAGAACCTTTGAAAGGAATAACACGAGCACTATATAATTTAGTTCCATTTGCGTGACGGCTTTGACCGAAGAACACGCCTGGAGAACGGTGTAATTGAGAAACGATAACACGTTCAGCACCATTGATTACGAAAGAACCTTTTGGTGTCATGTACGGGATTGTTCCCAAATAAACGTCCTGCACAATGGTTTCAAAATCTTCATGTTCAGGATCAGTACAGTAAAGCTTTAATTTTGCTTTTAACGGCACTGAATACGTTAAGCCACGGCTAATACACTCTTCTAGTGCGTAGCGTGGTGGATCTACGAAATAATCCAAAAATTCTAATACGAAATTATTTCTCGCATCAGAGATAGGAAAGTTTTCGGCAAATACGCGGAATAAACCTTCGTTTTTACGGTTATCCGGTGTAGTTTCTAATTGAAAGAAATCTTGGAAAGATTTCACTTGTATATCCAAAAAATCTGGATATTCAATTGGAAATTTGTTTGAAGAGAAATTAATTCTCTGTGATTTTTTAATTGCTGTAGCCAATGTAATTAAGTTTATTAGTTAGTATTCTAAAAGAGTTACGCCAATTACTAAAAGCAGAAAAAGGGTTAAGGTCTTTTGCCGAGGCAAGAAAGACCTTAACGCCTAAATTTATAAGTAAAATTATTTTACTTCTACTTTTGCACCAGCTTCTTCTAAAGCCTTTTTAATAGACTCAGCTTCTTCTTTTGCAATACCTTCTTTAACTGCTTTTGGAGCACCGTCAACTAAGTCTTTAGCTTCTTTTAAGCCTAATCCAGTCAAGTCTTTTACAACTTTAACTACACCTAATTTAGCTGCACCTGCTTCTAACAAGATAACATCAAAAGATGTTTTTGCTGCTGCTGCGTCTCCGCCACCGCCTGCAGAAACAACTACTGCTGCTGCTGCTGGTTCGATACCATACTCATCTTTTAATACTGTTGCTAATTCTTGAACTTCTTTTACTGTCAAGTTTACTAATGTTTCAGCGATTGCTTTTACGTCTGCCATTTTATTATTAGTTTAATTTGTTTTTGTTATTAATTTAATTTGTTTTGCTTACCTAGTGTAAGCTTGATTATTCTTTGATTCAGTTACAATTAAGCTGCTGCTTCTTCGCCACCTTTGGTTTTGTTTTCTAAACCACCGATTACGCGTTGAATTGGAGATTGAAGTAATCCGATGATGTCGCCGATTAACTCGTTTTTCGATTTTAATCCTGCTAATGCATCTAATTTATCGTCACCGATAAAGATCATATCTTCAACATACGCTGCTTTTAATTGAGGTTTATCACCACCTTTGCGAAACTCTTTAATTAATTTAGCAGGAACATTAGATGTTTCTGTTAAAATTAAAGCGGTTTGGCCTTTTAATGCTGGGATTAATTGAGCAAGATTGCTATCGTTTGCACGCTCTAAAGCTTTCGCTAATAAAGTGTTTTTAACAACAGACATACTTACTTTTTTATCATAGCAAGAACGGCGTAATTGATTAACCTTTTCTACTGACAAAGAAGAACAATCAGCTAAATAGATTTTATTGTTAGCATTTAAAATGCTAAGTAATCTATCTATTTCCTGTGTTTTTTCTTGTTTGTTCATACTAAAAGAGTTTTTTTAATTAATTAAAAGATTTAGTGTCGATTTGAATACCTGCACTCATTGTGCTGCTCATGTATACAGACTTAACGTAAGTACCTCTTGCAGACGATGGTTTTAATTTTACAATTGCATTTAAAACTTCCATAGCATTCTCAGTTAATTTTTGAGCGTCAAAAGATGCTCTTCCAATTCCTGTGTGAATGATTCCAGCTTTGTCAACTTTAAAATCAATTTTACCACCCTTAGAGTCAGTTACAGCTTTACCAATATCCATGGTAACTGTTCCTGTTTTTGGGTTAGGCATTAATCCACGAGGACCTAATACACGACCTAATGCACCTACTTTACCCATTACTGAAGGCATAGTGATGATTACGTCTACATCTGTCCATCCGTTTTTAATTTTTTCGATGTATTCGTCTAATCCAACGAAATCCGCACCTGCTGCTCTAGCTTCCGCTTCCTTATCAGGAGTAACGATTGCTAAAACGCGCAACACTTTACCTGTACCGTGAGGTAAGGTAACAGTTCCACGAACCATTTGATTAGCTTTACGAGGATCAACTCCTAAACGGATAGCGATATCCACGGATGCATCAAATTTAGTAGTGGTAATTTCTTTCACTACTTTTGAAGCTTCAGCAACAGAGTGCGCTTTGTTCACATCGAACTTAGCATCTGCTACTTTTCTTTTTTTAGTTAACGTTGCCATTTTTTAAAAAGCTTGTTTTTTGGTTTATAATTAATTGAATTAAGGCTTTACAGGTGCCTCACCTGTTGTTGTGATTCCCATACTACGAGCAGTACCAGCTACCATTAACATCGCTGATTCGATTGTAAAACAGTTCATGTCTACAATTTTATCTGTTGCTATAGTGCGGATTTGATCCCATGATATAGAACCAACTTTTTTACGGTTGCTTTCGCTAGAACCTTGCTTAACTTTAGTAACCTCTAAAATTTGAACAGCTACTGGTGTACGTTTGATGATGAAATCGAACGTTTTATCAACGTAAACATTAATTAAAACTGGTAATACTTTACCTGCTTGTTCTTGAGTTCTAGCATTAAATTGCTTACAGAACTCCATAATGTTTACACCTTTAGCACCTAATGCTGGACCAATTGGAGGCGACGGGTTAGCAGCTCCACCTTTAATTTGAAGCTTTACAATTGCTGATAACTCTTTTGCCATTTTTTTGTTTTTATTTATTTGTTACACATTGTTGGTATAAATCGAAGAAGTTAATTTGACTTTGAGTTGGAAGCAGCAAAGCGGCTCATTTTAACTTGATTTATACCATTCAATTCTTTATTCAATTTCTACTTCACCAAAGCTTAATTCAACTGGAGTTTTACGTCCAAAGATCTTAACCGTTACTTTGATTTTTTTCTTCTCTTCATTGATTTCTTCAATCGTACCACTAAATCCGTTAAATGGACCGTTAGTTACCTTAACTGATTCGCCAACTGTATAATTACTTGTAACTACGCTATCTGCCTCAGTTAATTCATCTACTTTTCCTAAAATACGATTTACTTCAGATAAACGCATTGGAACAGCTTCTCCACGTTTTGTCTCTCCTAAGAAACCAATAACACCTGTAATGTTTTTGATAATATGTGTAATCTCACCAACTAAAGCCGCTTCAATTAAAACATATCCAGGATAGAACGAACGTTCTTTTTGGATTTTTTTACCGTTACGAATTTGGATAAATTTTTCAGTAGGGATTAAAACTTGAGATACATAATCGTTTAATTTTAAACGATTAATCTCTACTTCAATATATTGTTTTACCTTTTTCTCTTGCCCGCTAATAGCACGTACAACGTACCATTTTTTCACAATCGAAGAGGTGTCTTTGCTAACTATTTCCGCCATTTTGTAAGTGTAAAAAATTATAAACTATTTACCATTTGGTAAGCCAATTCCATTAACTTACTAAAACCCAAATCCATTCCCCAAACCACTAAGCCAATAATCGTAGAAGCCACCATTACTAAAATAGCGCTGCTTTGAAGTTCTGGCCAAGTTGGCCAAGTTACTTTGTTAAATAACTCGTCTTTAGTTTCCTCTATATATGTTCCAAACTTACTCATATCATTTCTAGTTTTAAATTTTAAGTGCTAGTTTTTAATATTACAATTAAAAACTTAAAATTAAACACTCATCACTTTTATTAAGCACGGGCGGAGGGATTCGAACCCCCATCAACGGTTTTGGAGACCGGTATGCTACCGTTGCACCACGCCCGTAAATACATTTTACATTAAACAGCAAAATGGCTAAGCCTTTCGGCAAGCCATTTTGCTGTAAATATTAGGTTATTAAGATAAAATCTCAGTAACTTGACCTGCACCTACAGTACGACCACCTTCACGCATTGCGAAACGTAATCCTTTATCCATAGCTACAGCCGAATGTAATTCAACAGTAATTGTAACGTTATCACCTGGCATAACCATTTCACGTCCAGCTTCTAAAGTAATTTCTCCAGTTACGTCAGTTGTACGTAAGTAAAACTGAGGACGGTATTTGTTATGGAATGGAGTATGACGTCCACCTTCTTCTTTTTTCAAGATATAAACCTCAGCTTTGAATTTTTTGTGAGCTTTGATAGAACCTGGTTTAACGATAACCATACCACGACGGATATCAGCTTTGTCAATACCACGTAATAATAAACCTACGTTATCTCCAGCTTCACCGTAATCTAAAATTTTACGGAACATCTCAACACCTGTTACAGTTGACGTTAATTTTTCGTCACCCATACCTAAAATCTCAACTGGATCGTTAGAGTTAATTACACCTGTTTCGATACGACCTGTAGCAACAGTTCCACGACCAGTAATTGTAAATACATCTTCAACCGGCATTAAGAATGGTTTTTCTTTTTCACGTGGAGGTAATGGAATGTAAGAATCTACAGCATCCATTAATTCCATAATTTTGTCAACCCATTTTGGATCGTTATTTAATCCACCTAAAGCAGAACCTTTAATGATTGGAGTGTTATCACCATCAAACTTATAGAATGATAATAATTCACGAATTTCCATTTCAACTAATTCTAATAACTCAGCATCTTCAACCATATCCACTTTATTCATGAATACAACGATTTGAGGAACACCAACTTGACGAGCTAATAAGATATGCTCACGAGTTTGAGGCATTGGTCCATCAGTTGAAGCAACAACTAAAATCGCACCGTCCATTTGAGCAGCACCAGTAATCATATTCTTCACATAATCCGCGTGACCTGGACAGTCAACGTGAGCATAGTGACGAGTTGCAGTTTGATACTCAACATGAGAAGTATTGATCGTGATACCACGCTCTTTTTCTTCTGGAGCATTATCAATAGAAGAGAAATCTCTTACTTCTGATAAACCTTTAGATGCTAATACAGTAGTAATTGCAGCTGTTAATGTAGTTTTACCGTGATCTACGTGACCAATTGTTCCAATGTTTACGTGTGGTTTGGAACGGTCGAATTTTTCTTTAGCCATTGTTATTTTGTTTATTTGTTATTTATATTAAATTTAATTATTCCCTTTTTTCAATCTGTTGAGCTGTTGAGCGGGATTGAACCGCCGACCTCCTCCTTACCAAGGAGGTGCTCTACCACTGAGCTACAACAGCTTGTAAACTCTGCTGCTCTCTTTATTATAAAGAACTTACTTTTTGTATGCACGAAAAGTCCCTCTATTTTTGGGGACTTTCAAAAGGCTTAGGACCGCATACGCAAGTCTTTCCTGTCTTTTGTCCGTATATACGGTTATTCATCAACTTCACTTTCAATCTATTCTTTGGAGCGAAAGACGGGTCTCGAACCCGCAACCTCCAGCTTGGAAGGCTGGAGCTCTACCAATTGAGCTACTTTCGCTTAATCTTACTCTTAACAATGCGACAACCATCGTTTAATGTGGGGACAGGAGGATTCGAACCTCCGAAGTCGAAACAACAGATTTACAGTCTGTCCCATTTGGCCACTCTGGTATATCCCCATTTTAAAAAGAGCCGAAGAAGGGACTCGAACCCCCGACCTACTGATTACAAATCAGTGGCTCTACCAGCTGAGCTACTTCGGCTTAATTTTTT
>Ga0208628_1000053_pt1 | contig 76644 bp, 68 predicted proteins | sample LakWasMet16_LOW5_2_FD_183864 | JGI IMG/M metagenome (GOLD analysis project Ga0208628, IMG submission 183864) | Freshwater sediment methanotrophic microbial communities from Lake Washington under simulated oxygen tension - Sediment Metagenome... | ecosystem: Environmental > Aquatic > Freshwater >... | reverse complement strand
GCCACCCATCACGAGCGCAACATTTCCCTTGAAATCGATTTGATGAATGCTGCTGGTTGCCGCACCATCAAGACCATAAACCCAGACCCCGGCATCCTTGATCGCACGCAAGGTACGGGCGAGATTCGTCACTGAAAAAATCGCGATGCGATCTGCCGCACCCGCCGATGTTTTACGAACGGTTGCATTGATCGGCGCCGCTTTGTCTTTCGGGATAACGACTGCCGTTACACCCGCCGCAGCCGCGCTGCGCAAACAGGCTCCGAGATTATGCGGATCCTGCACGCCGTCCAGCACAAGTACCAATGCCTTGCCGTCAGCGGCTTCAATCAAGGGCACCAACTCGCTTTCTTCAAGCGATTTCGCCGCTTCATATCGTGCGACCACGCCTTGATGGCGAAGATCGCCTGCAACGCCGCCGATGGCCTGCGAGTTCACTTTACGTACCGAAATATCCAGTTGGCGTGCGCGCTCTTCAATCTCGACCAGACGCGGATTTTTCGCACCGGCTTCGATCAATACTTCACGTACGTGTTCCGAATCGTGTTCCAGCGAAGAGGCGACCGCATTGATGCCCGCAATCCACGAAGATGTCTTACTCATTACTCTGCCCAAGCCTTTTTCTTTTTAGGTTCTTCAGCCAATTTGAAATCGATGCGGCGATCCTCGACGCTCGCGCGCAATACCAGCACGCGAACGGGATCACCTAGTCGGAAACTCAAACCCTTGCGCTCGCCCTTGATGGATTTGCGCAACGGGTCGAAATGGTAATAGTCGTGCGGCAATTGCGTGATGTGAACCAGACCGTTGACCTTCGATTCCACCAGTTCGACAAATAGGCCGAACGAAGTCACGCCACTGATCACGCCGTCGAATTCGCTGCCGACATGCTGTTCCATCCACGCGGCACGGAAGCGCTCATCGACTTCACGTTCGGCTTCATCGGCACGACGGGCTTTTTCGGAACAGGCCAGGCACAGCGCATCCATCTCTTTCGCCGAATAGGAAAAGCCGTCTTCATTGCCGTCGAGCAAGGCATGCTTGATCGAACGGTGCAGCAGCAGATCGGGATAACGCCGAATCGGCGAGGTGAAATGGCCGTAGGCTTCCAATGCCAGGCCAAAGTGGCCTTTGTTCTCGGTCGCATAAACCGCAAGGCTTTGCGAACGAAGCAACACCGTTTCCAGCAATGCCGCGTCGGGACGTTCGCGTATTTTCTTCAGCAGATTGGTGAAATCTTTCGGCTGCACGGCGGCATATGACGGAAGCCGCAAGCCAAACTCGGCAAGATATTCCAGCAAATCGGCGTATTTGGATTCCGGTGGACGGTCATGCACGCGGAACGGCGCCGGGATTTTCTTTTCCAGAATGAACTTCGCCGCTTCCACGTTGGCCGCGATCATGCATTCTTCGATCAGCTTGTGGGCGTCATTGCGTTCCAGCATGCCGCCCTGCGTCACTTCGCCCTTGTTGTCGATGATGAAACGGACTTCGCTCGACGAAAATTCAATCGCACCACGTTTTGCACGCGCCTTGGCAAGAATGTCGTATAACTGATGCAGACGTTTTACGTGCGGCAGCAATTCGCCGATCTGCGTTTGCGCTTCCGCATCGTCTTCGCCGATCGCTTTCCACACTTGCGTGTAGGTGAGGCGCGCATGCGAATTCATCACTGCCTCATAGAATTTGGACTGTCGCACGGTACCTTCGAAATCCATTTGCATATCGCAGACGAAACACAGGCGATCCACTTTCGGTTTCAGTGAACAAATACCGTTCGACAAGGTTTCCGGCAGCATCGGTACGACAAAACCGGGGAAATACACCGACGTCGCGCGATTGGTGGCTTCATCATCGAGCGCAGTGCCCGGATGCACGTAATGCGAGACGTCCGCGATCGCGACAACAAGCCGGAAACCTTCGCTATTGCTTTCGCAATACACGGCATCGTCGAAATCCTTGGCATCTTCGCCATCAATAGTTACCAGCGCCATCTTTCGCAAATCAACCCGGCGTTGCGTTTCGGCAGCCGGTACATCGAGCGGAACCGCAGCGGCTTCGTTGAGCGATTCAATCGGGAATTCATTCGGTATGTTGTGGCTGTAAATCGCCATCTCGACCAAACGCGATGGCGTCAATTTATCGCCCAGTACGGTCAATATTTTCCCGACCGGCGAACGCCCCTTGCTGGGCGCTTCGATAATTTCGCAGACAACGATCTGGCCATCTTTCGCACCATTCTTGTCCAGTGTTGGAATCATCAATTCGGCAAGAATGCGTTTGTCGTCCGGAATGACTGAACCGATACCCGCACGTTCGCTGTAGCGCCCGACGATGCGCGTCAGTCGCTGTTCGAGCACTTCGACAATCGCCGCTTCGCGACGGCCGCGGTAATCGACACCGGCGACGCTGGCCAGTACCCGATCACCATGGAGGCATTTGCGCATTTCGGCCGGCGGCAGGAATAAATCGTCGCCGCCTTTTTCCGGTTTCAGGAAACCGAAGCCATCTGGATGCGCAATCACCGAACCGGCAATCAGATCAAGTTGTTCGGCAACGGCATAGCCGCCGCGACGATTGACCAGAAGTTGGCCATCCCGCTGCATTGCTCCCAAACGACGACTGAGCGCCTCGAAACGATCCGGTGCGGTGAGTTTGAGTTTTTGTGCGATTTCTTCCGCGGTCATCGGGCCCGGTGCATCCGAAAGAAATTCGGTCAGCGCTTCTCGACTGATGATGGGCTGGGCATATTTGGCCGCTTCGCGTTCTGCGTGCGCATCCACTCTGGATCCCCGTCTGCTGGTCGGAGCACTACCTGGTGCGCCCTTACCCGGTTTTGCGCCGGGTTTGCCGGCAAATTTGCCCGGTTTTGCAAAGCCTGGCTTCGAAGTTGCGTTGGCTCCGGCTTTGATTTTCGGCTTTCCGCCGGTTTTGGCCGAGGTCGCCGGCTTGGAATCGCTTAATTGCATTGAATCGGGCATCCAGGGTGGACGCTTAGTGCCGCCTGACGGCTTTCGTGTACTTTTTTTCATGCCGCGATGGTAACACCGTCACGCGAAATGCTTAATGAAATGACGACCATTTGCAGCTTTTCGTTGACATTCGGCCAATAAATGCCTAGATTACGCGCCTCTTTAGCGTTCGCTGAAGCAGGCCCAGATGGCGGAATTGGTAGACGCACTAGTTTCAGGTACTAGCGGGTAAAACCGTGGAGGTTCGAGTCCTCTTTTGGGCACCAAACATGAAAACCGTCGCAAGACGGTTTTTTTTCGCCTGCAGGAAGTCTGCAATCCGCTGCCATGGCCTACAATCGCTGTTCAATTCTCAGCACCTTAATGCGGCGAGCACATGTCGGAATCGAATATTCTCGAACTCACCCAATCCCTTATTGCAAAAGGGGATATCCAGGCAGCGGAGAATGCTCTGCGCGCTCGCCTGCGATTGCCGCCCGTACCCGAAGGCGCGTATGTGCTGATGACCGACATACTGATCCGCGAAGGCAAATATGACGAAGCGGTGCAGTTTGTCGGCGAGCATCCGGAAAATGCCGATATTTTCATTCGGCTGCGTGATTATTTCATCGGCGAGCGGATGAATGATGCCGCCTTGAACCTGATTTCAAAATCCCGTTTTACCGATCCCGGCATTGCACACATCAATGATTCGATCCGCAAGCAGATAAGCGGCGACTTATCGGCGGCAATTGCAGCCTGTAACAATGCCTTGCGGTTCAATACCGTCGATGCGAGTGCCTACAATCAACTCGGACGGGTTTTATTCAACTCGGGGCATGCACCTCAATCGCAATCGGCCTTTGAAAAAGCACTTGCGATCAAACCGGACTTTACCCAAGCTTGGCATAATCTTGGCCATGTGCTGAGAGCGCAAAACAAGCTGGCTGAGGCGGAAAAAGCCTATCTGCGTGCGACCGAACTTGCACCCTACTACCGCTCGGCGCTGCTGAACCTGGCTACCTCGCAATTCGCGCAGGAAAAAAATGCCGAAGCGCTGGCCAATCTCAGGCACTTGCTGATACTCGACCCGCTGCACGCCGAAGCCCATCTGAATTCGGGCATCGGCGAACATATTCTGGGCAATACCGCACAGGCGAAATGGCATTACGGAAAAGCGATCGAAATACAGCCGAAAAATGAAATTGCGCTACGGAATCTTGCCAATTTGTTTGCCGCCGAATCGGATTTCGAATCGGCGATCGCCTGCTTCCGGCAGTCGTTGTTGATAAACCCGCGAATGGGCGATGTGTGGGCCGAGTTGATCCGGATCTACGAGCGCGACAGTCGCATGGACGAAGCACGGCAGGCGATAAGCGAAGCAAGTCGTATATTGCCGGACGACGCGAACATTCAATATTTTTCGGCAAAAGTGGCACGCCGCGACAATCAGATCGAACGCAGTCTTGCCACTTTCAAAAAAATCACCCCGGACATGCTGCATCCACGCTATCTGCAGCAATACGAATTCGAATACGCAAGCGCGCTTGACCTTGCCGGCGAGCACGAATCGGCGTTCCGGAGTTTCGAGAAAGCGAACGACACCGCTTCGCGCAATATTCGTGCAAGACAAACGGACTTCAACGCTTTTGACCGCTACATGGATGCAATCGAAGAATGGCTGGCTTCGGGCGCGAAGGTCGAAAAATACGAAAAAGAAGAAGACCTCGGCGACGACCTGTGTTTCCTGATCGGATTTCCGCGCTCCGGCACCACGCTGCTCGATGTCATGCTGGACGGCCACCCGAAAACCCAGACGCTGGAAGAGTTTCCCACGATCGAACAAGTCGCCTTTTCGATTGACAAGCAGTTTGGCGGCTATCCGTTTGGCGTCAGTACACTGGGGCCAAGCGAACGCGAAAGCCTGCGCGAGCAATACCGGGCATTACTGGTAAAAGAAGGCATCAAGCAAGGTACCGGCGGCATCATTGTCGACAAAATGCCGATACGCACCGTGCATGCCGCCATCATGCACCGGCTGTTTCCGCATGCCAAATTCCTGTTCGCGTTGCGGCACCCCTGCGACGTCATCCTGAGCAACTTCATGCAGAATTTTTCCGCCAATGAAGTTTTCGTGCATTTCAATTCGCTCGCCGAAAGCACGCGGGTTTATGAACGCGTGATGCACATCTGGAAAACGTCGAGCGAGCTGATGCCGATACCGGTGCATTACGTGAGATACGAACAACTGGTTTCGCATACCAAGCGCACGCTGCAGGAAGTTTGCCGTTTTCTTGAACTTCCCTGGGATGAGGGCATGTTTGCCCATCAAAACACCCTGAAGGATCGTGGCCGCATAAAAACCAACAGCTACGATCAGGTAGCGGAACCCATCTACCTGCGTTCGCTGGACCGCTGGAAAAATTATCGCGCGCAACTCGAACCCAATCTGGCTAAAATAAAACCCTATGCCGATTATTTTTCGTATTCACTCGATTAAGCCGAACCGATGAACCCGAGTTTCGTGCATTTACATTGTCACAGCGAATTTTCGCTGATCGACTCCACGCTTCGTATTGATGAAATGATCGACCAATGCCTGGCGCTCGGTTTGCCGGCGATTGCGATCAACGACAATTGCAACATGTTCGCGCTGGTGAAGTTTTTCAAGGCCGCGGAAGCCAAGGGCATCAAGCCGATTGCCGGTGCGGATTTGTATCTGGCAGAACCGACTCAAAGTCCGTCGCGCCTGACATTCCTGTGTCAAAACCAGCAGGGTTACCTGAGTTTGTCGCGGCTTATTTCACGCGCCTATCTTGAAGGCCACCGTGGCGATTTTGTTTCGATACAGTCTGACTGGCTGCAACATGACAATCAGGGCCTGATCATGATTGTCGGCCGCGACAGCCTGCTCGGCCAGCAAATTGCAAGTGGCAAAACCGAGCACGTAAAACAAACCCTGACGGAATGGAAACGTCAATTCGGGAATCGCCTGTACATCGAAATTACCCGTACCGAGCGCGATGGCGAAAAGGATTTCAATGCCGCCGCAATCAGTCTCGCCGCCGAATACGATTTGCCATTACTGGCCAGCAATGACGTGCGTTTTCTGGAACGCGAGGATTTCGCCGCGCACGAAGCCCGCGTCTGCATCAGCAGCGGACGGGTTCTCGATGATCCAAAACGTCCGCGCGACTACAGCGCCGAGCAATACCTGAAATCGCCGGAAGAAATGCAGGAATTGTTTTCCGATATTCCCGAAGCATTGCAAAACACGGTCGAACTCGCGAAGCGCTGCAATTTCGAACTGGCACTCGGCACCTATTACCTGCCGCAATTTCCGGTGCCCGACGGACATACACTCGATAGCTGGATTCGCGAGACTTCGCATGAAGGCCTGAAAAAACGGCTGGCAAAACATGCGCCGGCAAATGGTCATGCCGTTGCCGAATACGAAGAAAGACTAGACATCGAACTCGGCGTGATCATCAAGATGGGCTTTCCGGGTTACTTCCTGATCGTCGCCGACTTCATCAACTGGTCGAAGGAAAATGATATTCCGGTCGGTCCCGGTCGTGGCTCCGGTGCCGGCTCTCTCGTTGCCTGGGCACTCGGCATTACCGATCTTGATCCGATTCCGTACGACCTACTCTTCGAGCGCTTCCTGAATCCGGAACGGGTATCGATGCCCGATTTCGATATCGATTTCTGCATGGATCGCCGCGACGAAGTGATCGATTACGTTGCCCGGAAATATGGTCGTGACCGCGTCAGCCAGATCATTACCTACGGCACCATGGCAGCGAAAGCGGCCGTACGTGACTGTGGCCGCGTACTCGGCTTTCCCTATGGTCTGGTGGACGGCATCGCCAAACTGATTCCGCTGACGCTCGGCATTTGCCTGTCCGATGCGCTCGGCACCTCGGAAGCCTCGCAGAAGAATTCCGAACTGAAATCGGAAGAACTGATCCAGCGGTACCGCACCGAAGACGACGTGAAGGACCTACTCGATCTTGCACTGAAGCTGGAAGATCTCACCCGCAATGCCGGCAAGCATGCCGGTGGCGTGGTGATCGCGCCTTCGCCACTGACGGATTTCTCGCCGCTGTTTGCCGAACATGTAGGCAAAGGCGAAACCGCAAAAAGCATCGTTACCCAATTCGACAAAGACGATGTCGAAGCTATTGGCCTGGTTAAATTCGATTTCCTGGGTTTACGCACGCTGACGATCATTGATTGGGCCGTGAAAGCCATCAATATTCGTCGCAAAGTCGCCGGCGAAGAAGCACTCGATATCACCTCGCTACCGCTTGATGACGAGCGCACCTACAAACTATTCGCCAAGGGCGATACGGTTGCGGTATTCCAGTTTGAATCGCGCGGCATGCGCGAACTATTGAAACGCGCGAAACCCGATCGCTTCGAAGACATCATCGCGCTCGCCGCCTTGTTCCGCCCCGGCCCATTGGGCTCAGGCATGGATAAAGACTGGGTGGATCGCAAGCACGGCAATGCCGTGGTGAAATATCCGCATCCCTCGCTTGAACAAGTGTTGGCACCGACTTACGGCGTTATCGTGTATCAGGAACAGGTGATGCAAATCGCCCAGGTGCTGGCCGGTTATTCACTTGGCGGTGCTGATCTGTTGCGGCGTGCGATGGGCAAGAAAAAACCGGAAGAAATGGCAAAAGAACGCGCCAAATTCGAGGACGGTGCCGCAGCGCAAAACGTCGATGCGAAAGTCGCCACCGCGATTTTCGACCTGATGGAAAAATTCGCCGAGTACGGTTTCAACAAATCCCACTCGGCGGCCTACGCATTGGTCGCGTATCAAACTGCATGGCTGAAAACGCATTACCCTGCCGAATTCATGGCGGCGGTATTGTCGTCCGACATGGATAACACCGAGAAAGTCGTGAACTTTCTCGAAGAAGCGCGCGCATTGAAACTCGTGGTGAAGGCGCCTGACGTGAATGCTTCCGGCTACATGTTTTATGCACTGGATGCCAACACCGTGCGCTACGGATTGGGCGCTGTGAAAGGCGTCGGTCGCGGTGCCTGCGAAGCCATTTACGAAGAACGCCAGCGTGGCGGCGCGTTCACCGACCTGCTCGATTTCTGCAAACGCGTGGATTCCAGCAAACTCAATCGCCGTGTTCTCGAAGCATTGATTCATGCAGGCGGCATGGATTCGCTCGGCAGCAATCGCGCCAGCCTGATGCAGCAATTGCCGGAAGTCATCCGCGCTACCGAACAGCTGGCGCGCGAACGCGACGCCGGACAAAGCTCCTTGTTCGGCGGCAGCGCAACTCCGGAAATTCATATCGAACTGGTGCAAGTCAATGACTGGCCGCTCGAACAAAAACTGAATGGCGAGCGCGACACGCTTGGCCATTATTTAAGCGGTCACCCGCTCGATCCATGGCGCAGCGAATTGCAAAACCTGGTGGGTTTCGATTTAAGCCAGTGCGAAAAAATCTGGGGCGAGAAGAAGAATCATCGCGGTGAAGCCGCGATCGTGGTGGCAGGACTGGTCACCAGCGTCAGACGACGCGGCGAAAACATGGCCATCGTGCAAATCGAAGATGGCCATGGCCAGCTAGAAGTCACTTTTTTCCGAGAAGCCTTCCAGCAATACGGTGCATTGGCTACACGCGACCGCATCATCGTGATTGAAGGCGGTCTGGCAGAAGACCATTTTTCCGGCGGCATGTCCTTACGCGCCAGACAATGCTGGGATTTCAAAATATTGTGTTCGCAGCAGGGTCGGCGTTTGTCGATCAGTGCAGATCTGCGCCAACCGGGAACCTGGGAAGGCATGCAGCAAATCATGTCGGCCTATCGCCCCGGCGGCACGCCATTGCGGATGGAATTACGCACCGGCAATAGCCAGGGCACGCTGGATTTGAATGGCCCGAATTCGGTACGCAGCGAGCCGGAATTAATCTCCTCGTTGCGTGCATTGCCCGGCATCAGCAATGTTGCGCTCATGCTGCATAAGCCATGGCTGGCGGTTAATTAATTGTTGCTTACACGTAGGAGCGCCTTTAGGCGCGACAAACCCCGCCAGATCTGTCGCGCCTAAAGGCGCTCCTACGAACCGCCATCACTAGTGATGCGGCCCATAAGCCGCTAGAATCCTCTCAAACAAGCAAAACAAGCCGCCCATGAATCCCAACTTTCTCGACTTCGAACAACCCATCGCCGACCTTGAATCAAAAATCCAGGAGCTGCGACGAGCCAGTACCGGTCCGGCAGTTAATGTCGATACCGAAGTCAAAGGTCTGCAGGAAAAACTGAAGCTGCGAACCGCGGAAATCTTCAAGGCATTGACGCCCTGGCAAATTTCGCAACTCGCCAGACATCCGCTGCGTCCGTACACGCTGGATTATCTCGGCCTGATTTGCGATGAATTCCACGAGCTCGCCGGCGATCGTGCCTTCGCCGACGATGCCGCAATTGTCGGTGGACTGGCCCGCATCAATGGCCGCGCCTTCATGGTGATCGGTCAGCAAAAAGGCCGCGACACCAAGGAAAAAATCAAACGCAACTTCGGCATGCCACGCCCCGAAGGTTATCGAAAAGCATTGCGTTTAATGAAAATGGCCGAGCGTTTCAAACTGCCGCTGTTTACCTTGATTGACACCATGGGCGCCTACCCCGGTATTGGTGCCGAAGAGCGCGGACAATCGGAAGCGATTGCACGCAACCTGCTGGAAATGGCCGAATTGAAAGTGCCGATTATCTGCACCGTGATTGGTGAAGGTGGCTCCGGCGGCGCGTTGGCGATTGGTGTTGGCGACAGAACCTTGATGCTGGAATACAGCACCTACTCCGTGATTACGCCGGAAGGCTGTGCATCGATTCTTTGGAAGAGTGCCGACAAGGCACGCGATGCCGCCGAAGCCATGGGCATTACCGCCAACCGTCTGTTCGAACACAAATTGATTGATCGAATCATTCCGGAACCCCTCGGTGGCGCACATCGCGACCCGACTGCCATGGCGGCAACGCTGAAAGAAACCATTCTCGAAGAATTGGTAGAACTCGAAAAACACGACATCGGTACCCTGCTTGAAATGCGTTACAAAAGACTGCGCAGTTACGGGGCATTCGAGGCTTGATCGTTTATGCACAAGAGCAAACTCTGCGGCTTCATCATTGATTGTCAAACCGATGACGTAAACAGTGCCGCCGATTTCTGGGGCGGCGCACTCGGCATGCAGGTAAAAAAGCTGCCGGAAGAAGAAGGCGAAAAATACGTTCGCCTGCTTGATCCAACCGAGCATTTGCATATCGAAGTGCAGAAAGTGTCGCATGAGTCGCGGGTGCATCTGGATATCGAAACCGACAACATCGAAGCCGAAGTGGCCCGTCTGGAAAAACTCGGCGCAAAACGCATCAAGCAAATCCATACCTGGTGGGTAATGGAAGCACCTACCGGACAGCGCTTTTGCGTCGTCAGGCAAAGCTCGAAAAATTTCGACCAGCAAGCGACCGTGTGGAAGTAGGCCAGCCGCCAGCAGATCCATTCGAAAACAATGCGCTGCATGAAAAATTACGGGCGCAGCTGGATATCCACGGCAAAAAATTTCTTTGTGCTTTCAGCGGCGGCCTTGATTCCGGCGTATTGCTGCATGCCGTCGCACGAATTCCCGGCATCCATCTTCGTGCAATCCATATCCATCACGGTTTGCATGTCGATGCCGACACGTGGACCGAACACTGCAAGAAAGTTTGCCGCCATTTGAATATCGAACTCGAAGTCGTCAAGGTTGAAGTCAATAAGAATGATGGCAAAGGCACCGAAGCTGCCGCTCGCCACGCCCGTTATCAAGCCATCGCTAAACATATACTGGACGATGAAATCCTGCTCACTGCACACCATCTGCAAGACCAGGCGGAAACCCTTTTATTGCGTTTGCTGCGAGGCTCCGGCAGCCAGGGGCTAGGTGCGATGCGCGAACTCAGCTCTGCCCATGGCTTCAGGCAATTACGGCCTTTGCTATCCGTTTCCAAAGCCGACCTGCTGGGCTATGCGAATGTCGAAAAATTGATCTGGATCGATGATCCGTCGAATGACAAAACCGATTTCGACAGGAATTATCTGCGTCACGAAGTTCTGCCCCTGCTTGAAAAACGCTGGCCACAGACAGCAACGAACCTGTCGCGCAGCGCCGAATTGCTTGCGGAAGAACATCAGTGCCTGCATGAGCAGAGCGGGGTTTTTCTGGCGCAAATCCAGGGCGTCGATGCGCATGCCGTTTCGGTATCGGGATTGTTGCAGCATTCAAAACCATGGCGAGCCCAGATTCTGCGCGCATGGACATCATCCCTCGATGCACCGCCGCTTCCGGCCAATATTCTGCAGGAAATCGAACAATCATTGCTGACGGCAAAACCGGATTCGAGCGCGCAAGTGCGATGGAGCGACTCTGAAATTACACGCTGGCGCGATTGCCTTTATTTAGCCGAAACAAAACCCGCCATGCCTCAAGACTGGCAATGCGTCTGGAACGGCGATGGTTCGTTCACGATGCCGAACGATGATGACTGGACTTTTGAAGCCAAGGACAAAACCCTGGATATTGCTACGCTGATACAGCGTGATTTCGGCAGCGGCTTGTTGGTCCGCTTACGCCAGGGCGGTGAACGCATTCTGCTTGCCAAGCACGAGCATCACTCGACAATCAAGAACTGCCTGCAGGAACTTGGCATCCCGCCCTGGGAACGGTGCAGACTGCCCCTGCTCTTTACTGTCGCGGGCGAATGTCTTGCGGTGGGCGATATTTTACTGTCCGCCCGTTTTGCAGGCTTCTGCGAGTCCTGCGGCATTCGATTCAAACGTACTGTTTGACCCATTGCACGGAAGCAATCAAACTAAGGCCATGGCAGCCAAAAAAACCGATACCGCTCCCGCATCCGTACCCTTCGAGCGCTCACTCGACGAGCTCGAAGCGCTCGTACAGAAAATGGAAAAAGGCGATCTCAGCCTTGACGATTCACTGGCCGCATACGAACGCGGCGTGGGCTTGTATCGCCAATGCCAAACCGAATTGGAACAGGCGGAATTGCGGGTGCGTTTATTGAGTAACCCGGAAAAACCCGAGACGGCATCGGATTTCCATTCCGATGACAGCTGACATAGAGCGTTGGCGTAAGCGTGTAGAAACGGTTCTCGACGCCGCACTTCCTTCCGAAAATATCGCACCAAAACGCCTGCACCAGGCCATGCGTTACGCAACACTGGGCGGTGGCAAACGCATCCGCGCCTGTCTGGTGTATGCCAGCGGTTCATTGTTCGCTGCTTCCGAAGATGTGCTGGATGCAGCGGCAGCGGCGGTTGAAATGACGCATGCCTATTCGCTGATCCATGACGATTTGCCGGCCATGGACAATGACAATGTAAGACGCGGCAAGCCGACCTTGCATATTGCGTTCGACGAAGCCACTGCAATACTTGCCGGCGACGCATTGCAAACCCAGGCCTATTTGAAACTGGCGCAATGCAATGCCACCGATGCCATTCGCATCGCCATACTGCAAAGCCTTGCCGAAGCCTCCGGTGCCGCCGGCATGTGCGGCGGCCAGCAGATGGATATGGACGCCACCAATGAGGCCTTAAGCCTCGACGAACTGGAAGCCCTGCACCGTTTGAAAACAGGTGCCTTGATTCGTGCCAGCGTTCGCATGGGCGCCTTGATCGGCAATGCCGGCAGTTCCGAATTACAGGCACTGGATGAATTTGCCGGCAGTCTCGGGCTCGCATTCCAGATTCGCGATGATATTCTCGATATCGAAGCCAGCTCCGAACAGCTCGGAAAAACCGCCGGCAAGGACGTCGAACAAAACAAATCGACCTATCCGAAACTGCTGGGGTTGGACCAGGCAAAGCAATTGCTCGATGTCTATGCGCAAAAGATGCAATCGAGCTTATCATCCCTGCAGCGGGATACTTCCGCCCTGCAAGACATTGCGGATTTTGCAGTCAATCGAATGCAATAAAAAAAGCCCGGCGAACCGTGCTTTTTTTATTTGACGAAGCTGCGCTTATTTTATTAAGCGAATGCTAAATGGGTATCGATAATCAACACCTTCATTCGCCTTGACGGCCGCGATAATCGTGAAAACAAGCGCGGCTATGCCAACCAGCAGCATCACCGGCACGGTGAGCAATGCGCCAATTCCAAAAGTAATGACGGTAAATATCGTCAAGACCAGGAAAATGGCAGACACCGTGATATTGAAATTCAGCGCTTCCTTGGCCTGAGCGGCCACGAATGGCATCGTATCTTTCTTGATCAGCCAAATAATTAGCGGCCCAATCCAGGTTCCGCAACCGCCAAACATGGAGGAAACCAGGGCTCCGGCCAATGCCGAAAGATGCGCAAACATCGCCCATTGTTTTTCTTCTGCGGAAGGCAGTGCCGCGGGAGGCGGATCTGCGGCTTGCGGAGCAGCAGGGGGTGTTGGAACAGGTTCGTTTTCAGTCATTGCATTGCCATGTAGGGTCTAATCAAGGCCACAATCTGCATGCGCCGCTGCTGCATGTCAAGCGCGCTCTTGGCTGCGTGTTTCTCGATGCGTTTGTGCGTTTCTAGGCAATTCGGATGGGTCGGACTCGAATCGGCCTATAAAAAAGCCCGGCGAACCGGGCTTTTTTATTTATGCACAATCGATTACTTGATTAAACGAATGGCAAATGGATAACGGTAGCTTTCACCGCTATTGGCTTTCAAGCCAGCCATAATTGCCAATACTAACGCACCAATTCCGACCAACGGCGCCAACAGCAAGCCGATCAAAACAGCCATGAGCGCGATAGAGATCATCATCGCGATAGCAACCGTGATTTGAAAGTTCAATGCTTCTTTCGCTTCTTCGATTACCCAAGTCTTATCCGACTTGTCTTTATTGATTAGCCAGATCACCAGCGGACCAATAAACCCGGTAACAATGCCGGAAAGGTGGGCAATCATGCCCATGGTTTTGTCGTCTTGGCTTACTTCACTCATTGGTACTCCCCCAATTAAGGCGCAAAGTCGCGCCAGAGGCTAAATGTCGCTCCAGCCGTGCAAACTGTCAAGTCAGGCCTCGCCCGCCACTGTCATATTTCCAAGCAGAATCGAGCCTGTTCGGATGTGCGAACGCATATCCACGTCAGAGCCAACCGCTTCAATGGCTTGAAACATCGTCTTCAGGTTACCGGCAATGGTGATTTCATCGACCGGATACTGGATTTCACCGCCTTCCACCCAGAAACCGGCGGCTCCGCGCGAATAATCACCGGTAATGGCATTCACGCCCTGCCCCATCAACTCGGTCACCAGCAGACCGCGTCCCATGCCGCGTAACATTTCGGCCAAATCTCCGGCATTCGAACTCGTATCAAGGTTATGGACGCCACCGGCGTTTGCGCTGCTCTGCAAGCCTAGTTTGCGGGCCGAATAACTTCCCAGCAAATAATGCTGCAGCACGCCATTTTCGATCAGATATTGCTCGCGGGTGGCCACACCTTCGGCATCAAAATTGGCTGAACGGAAACCACGCTGCACATGTGGTCGCTCAAGCAGGGAAAACCAGTCCGGAAAAATCTGCGTATCGATCGAGTCCAGCAGGAAGCTGGCACGCCGATAAAGCGAACCACCGGAAACAGCACCGAGAAAATGGCCGATCAAACTCCGTGCCGTCTCGGCGGAAAACAGTACCGGATAATTCCCGGTATCGACACTGCGCGGATTCAATCGGCGCAGCGTGCGTTCGGCCGCTTGCTTGCCAATGCTGTTGGCCGCTTCAAGATCGGAATAACGTAAGGCACTTGAATACCAGTAATCACGCTGCATCGAATCATTTGCACCGGCGATCAGCGAGCAACTCAGCGAGAAATGCGTGCTGCGTTCCGCACCGACAAAGCCGTGACTATTCGCATAAACCGCCACGCTGTCACCATGACTCATGCTGGCGCCGTCAGAATTGGAAATGCGACGGTCAAACTCGCGCCCGGCCGATTCGCTTTGCAATGCCATTTCAACCGCCTGATCGGCGGAAATGGCATGCGGGTGCCATAAATCCAGATCATGGAATACGGTCGCCATGCGCTCGGCATCGGCAAGACCGGACGCGGTATCTTTTTCGGTAAATTGCGCAATCGCACAGGCTTGCTCGACCGTGGATTTCAAACTTCCCAGCTGGATATCCGCCGTGCTAGCGGTGCCTTTGCGCTGATCGAAATACACCGTGACGGCCACCCCTCGATCCTGGGTGCGTTCTATGGTTTCCACTTCGCCCATGCGCACATTGACCGAAAGCCCGCTGTCTTCGCTCAGGGAGACTTCTGCCTGGTTCGCGCCTTGCTGCTTGCAGAGGCCCAGAACCTGCTCTGCGAGCTCGCTCAGATAATCGGCTTGCGAGCCCTGTGATTTGTATTTGTCGATAAGAGTATTCATCCGCATACTATGCAGTATTAAGGCACTTACGAGAACCCACATGCGCGGCGTTGATGAAGAAACCGGCGAATATTTAAGCCCGAGCCGTAGCGAAGAACGCCGGGAGGCGCTCGCCATACTTGAGCTTGCCAGCAAGCTGATCGAGCAGAATGAAACCCGTATTCATCAACTGCCGATGAGTGCCGAATTGATTGCCTTGACCATTACCTCGAAAAAAATCACTTCGCAAATTGCCCGCAAACGCCAGATGCAGTTTTTGGCGAAACAACTACGGCGCGAGGACGAGGAAGTGCTGATCGCGATTCGCGCCGCACTGGATTTCGACAAAAATCTTTCAAAGCAGGAAACTGCATCGTTGCACCGCGTCGAAGCTTGGCGCGACCGCCTGATTGCGGAAGGCGATACCGCGCTTGCGGAATTGCTGAATGAATATCCGTCGGCGGACCGCCAGCATTTGCGTCAACTGGCACGCAATGCGAAAGAAGAAAAACTGAAGAACAAACCGCCGCATGCATTCCGTGATTTGTTTCGCGAACTGCGCGAGTTGATCAGTGATCATCCGGAAGATCAATCACCGGAATCATAGGGTGCGCCTGCGGCGCACCATTTGAATTATGCCTGCGTACCACCCACCGTCATCGCGTCGATTTTCAAGGTTGGCTGACCGACACCGACCGGAATGCTTTGTCCGTCTTTGCCGCAAATACCGACGCCGGCATCCAGTTTCAGATCGTTGCCGATCATGCTGACGCGCGTCATCGTTTCCGGTCCATTGCCGATCAGCGTCGCGCCTTTTACCGGACGGGTAATTTTTCCGTCTTCGATCAGATACGCTTCGCTGGCGGAGAAAACGAATTTACCCGAGGTGATATCCACCTGGCCGCCGCCAAAATTGGGCGCATACAATCCTTTCTTGACCGATGCGATGATTTCTTCCGGCTGATAATTACCCGCCAGCATGTAGGTGTTGGTCATGCGTGGCATCGTGATGTTGGCAAAGCTTTCACGGCGGCCATTACCGGTCGGTGCCACACCCATCAAACGCGCGTTCAAACTGTCCTGCATGTAGCCGCGCAGGATGCCGTCTTCGATCAATGTCGTGCATTGCGTCGGCGTACCTTCGTCATCCACGTTCAATGAACCGCGGCGGCCGGATAAAGTACCGTCATCGACAATGGTAACGCCGGGCGCTGCAACGCGTTCGCCGATTCTTCCGGCATATACCGATGTCCCCTTGCGATTGAAGTCGCCTTCAAGTCCGTGACCGACCGCTTCGTGCAACAACACACCAGGCCAGCCCGGACCAAGCACAACGGTCATCGTACCCGCCGGTGCATCATCGGCATCGAGATTTACCAATGCCTGTCGCAAGGCTTCTTTTGCAATTTCCTGCGGACGCGAATTCGAAAACAATTCTTCGTAGGCGAAGCGTCCGCCGCCGCCGGCATAACCGGATTCGCGACGGCCATTTTCTTCCACGATGACTTGCACGTTGAATCGGACCAACGGACGAATATCCGAGGCCAGAATACCGTCACTGCGAGCAATCAACACCGTATCCACGGCACCGGCCAAACTGACGATGACCTGTTTTACACGCGGGTCCTGCGCGCGGATGAAAACATCGATCTCGCGAAGAATATTTATTTTATGTTCCGGCTTCATCATTTCGATCGGATCAATCGGCGCATACAACTCGCGACCGGGCACCACGATGCGCTGACCGGCATTTGATTGCGAGCCTTCACGGCTGATCGCGCGTGCGGCACTCGCCGACTGGATCAAGGCTTCGCTGCGAATATCGTCCGAATAGGCGAAACCGGTTTTTTCGCCGCTGATCGCGCGAACCCCGACGCCTTGCTCGATCGAATGCGCGCCGTCTTTCACGATGCCGTCTTCCACGGTCCAGTTTTCACGGCGACTGTGCTGAAAATACAAATCGCCGAAATCTACGCCCGGACCCATCAATGTGGAAAATGCGGCATCCAGATCCGACAGTGCCATATTGGTCGGCGTCAGCAAACGGGATTGGACCAGACTCAGGGAATTACTCATTGGAATTTATCTCGATTTTTGATTACGGGCCCACACTGCCGGGCTTGTTTGAATTCGACGACTTGGCCGGACCTTTTTCGACCACGTCCACTTTCGGTTTTTTCCACGGCCCGGTTACATGATAGACCGTGCGCGCAGTTTGCTTTAAGGGTTTTTGCAACACAGCCTGCGCGGCTACACCTACCGCAGCGCCTGCGGGGCCGCCGGTCAGCATGCCGAGTGCCGGCAGCAAGCCACCGGCTTTCGGCAGCACTTCGATTCTTTGGTCGTATTCCTGTTTGCGCAGATCGGCGGTACCGCTGATCTTGATTTCAGCCGCAGGGCCGTTGATATGCAAATTCTTGGTATTGGCGAGACCATCGGAAAAAACGATATCGCCCTGCATGGTATTGAACGAGAATCCCTTTGAAAAAAAGTCGCTGAAATCGAGCGTCAAGCGCCTTGGAATTTCGGCAAGACTGATCAAGCCCAGAATGCGGCCCGAACCGCCCGGCTCGACATCGAGCAAACGGCCTTCGCCCACTTCCACTTTCAGGTTGCCATTGAGGTTGGCTAGGCTGATTGCACCGGGAGAACCCGGCCATGAAGCGTCGAGCGAAGCCTTGGTTTTGCCATTTTGGATCATGCCGACAAAGCCCATCGCGTCCATCATTTTGCCCAAGCTGTCGGTGGTGAAATCGAGTTTCAAATTCGAACGCGTACCCGTTCCCTGCTTAATCCAGTCGCCGGTTGCATTGATGCTGAAGTTTTTCGATTTGGTGGTGAAACGGTCGATCCGCATGCCATTGCTGATTTGCGATGTCTGCATATCGGTTTTGCCAAGTTGTGATGCGCCGACACGTAAATCATCGATGCTGAATTTAAGCGACGGTACTTTTGACGGATCGGTTTCAATCACGACTTTCGGCGTTGCAGCGCCAGTGACGGCAGTTGCCGGCGGAGTAACCGCACCTTGCATGTATAACTTGCCAAAATGACCCAGCACGCCGTTTTTCGTATCGGTCGCGATATCGATCGTGCCCGCTATGCCGGTGCCGTCAATTTGAAGACGCGTACCTGCAGCGTTTTTATTCAGCAGCAATTTGCTATTGGCAAACGGCTGATCCAGGAAAACGAGTTTATCGGCAAGCAGATTGACTTCGTTCAATCCGGAAGCGCCTTCGCCACCGCTGGCGAACGCCATCCAGCCCGCGGCATCCAGTTGGTTCACGCGCCCTCTTGCCACCAAACCTTTGGCCGGAAGATTCAAGCCGGCATCGCCGCCGAACTGCAGCACACCATTCATCGGCTGATTGATTTTTTGTGCGGCCCGCATATGCAACACATTGCCGTAACGCAATACGATGAACCCCTGATCAAGCGGAATAGCGCTATTGATTTGCAAGGGCACGCTTTCGGAAGCCGTTTTATTCAAGGGCGCCGGCAAGTCCAGTTGCGTGCCGATCAAGTCGGAACTCAAGCTCAATTGTGAGGGCAGCGTCTTTCCGTTTTCCGCATTGGGAATATTGACGCGCACAGACCAATTGCTGCTGCCGTCGAGATAGGGTTTTAACCAGGCCACATTTTCATAGCGATTGAGCAAACTCTGGCTCGCAAGATTACCGTCCAGCGCCGCGACGGCAGCCAGCTTTGGATCTTTGGTGAAGCTGCCGACCGACAAATTGAACACCGCAGGACGCTTGTCGAACATTACCTTCAGATTTTCTGTGGCGAAACCGGTGTGGTCGAAACGGGTGCGTCCGGCAACCTGGCTAAAGGCAATATTCCAGCGCGAATCGGTCAGCACGGCATTTTGCAAATCGAGCGTGCCCGCGATTTTGGTTTCACCCATTTCCTTCTTCAACGGAATCTGCAGGTTCAGGGCAACTTCGTCCAGGCCGCTGACCGTGCCAGCCCTGACATGCTCACCGTATTTTTTTTGCAGGGGACTGGCCAATACCAGACTCCGTAAATTCTCCGCCTTGCCGTTTGCCAGAATATCGAGATTCAACATCGGCGAGGCGAAATCTTCTATGCCGCCGGTTACCTTGCTGATCTTGTTGTTCATCAGCACACCGGCACCGATCAGGCTGAAACCCGGGCCGTCGAATGCAACGTCGATATCGAGCGGCTGCGCGACCGGCCATTCGGGATGGAATTTTATTTGCGCATTGCGTATGCGTGCGCGCGCATCAAAAACGCCTTCCTTGTTACGGAATGGCCAATCATTCAAATCGCCGTTCACCACGATCCGGCCATCGAGCACATCGCCCTTTATCAATGCCTCGTCCAGCCACTTGATCGTGGTAGGCGGCATCTTGTGCATGATCCAGAATTTCTTTGCCTGGGTAAAACTGACCGGCTGCAAATCCGCCGCCAGATCCAGTGTCGGCGCAGTGCCGTCACCTTGAAAACCCATCTGGAAACGTGTCTTTACACCGATGTCGGGGCCGCTAATTTGCAAGGCGCTGGTACCTACGGTCCAGGTTTCGCCATCGCGCCAGAAAGCCAAACTCCCGTTCAGCGTCAAATCCAGATTTTGCCGAAACCCGACCGGCCATAAAAATTTGACCGGTTTGCTTTCAATTTCGAATACGCCGCCTTGTCCATCCATTTGCAATCGGCCATTCAAACCGTGCAAGCCGGGACGATTGCCGGCCGGTTCGATATCCAGATCGCGAATCACAACCGAACCTTTCCACGGCCCTTCGCGAGAACCCTGCAAATCGACATCACTCAGCCTTGCGGTTGGCGAGGCTTGCACCAGCCATTGACGCAAACTCGTCGGCAATTGGTCGGTCAGCGACAGAAGCGTGAATGCCGGTTGCAAATCTATTTGCGGAGCACGCAGGATAATATTCTTGCCACCTGCGATCAGCAATCCATCCAGCGATGCAATTTTCTTGTCGCGGTGAAAACGCAGGACCGGCGCGGTAAATTGCCAGCCGCCGTTGTGTTCGATCCATTTTGCACTGACTTCGAGACGATCGAATTTTGCATCGGGTGAAATCGCATTGGCCTTGTCCAGCGTAATCAATTTGCTGGAAACGATCTGGATGTTTTTCAGATCGGCCTGCGTCTGCAAACTGGTGATGCGCTGGTTCTTCAAGTCAGCCCAGGCATTTGCCTCGCCTTCACCGCTCTTGAGCGTAATGCCGGTCGCTTTCAGCAAGGGCGACCAATCTTTCATGCTGAGATTGTTTCCGCCGACCCAGATCGTGCCGTCGTATTGGCTACGAGACAAATCCAGTACCGCGCTTAAAGGTGCACTGCCGGTCGCAGCCCAGGCGGAAACGCCGACGTTGATGCGCTTGTTCGATACGCGCAAACGCAAATCCACGCGCGGTATATCGACATTCAACTGGTAACGCGGCGCACGAATTCCGAGAGCGGCCTTTTCGATTTGCAGTTCGCCAAAGCCTTCCAGTTTTTCCAGTGGATCGATATTCGGATCGGATTGCCCAGGCAAACCTTTCAATGCCCAACGCAAATCGTCGGTTTGTACCAATTGCAGCGACAATTGATTGATCTTCAATTCCGTCAATGGTTCGCCGGGCAACAGGCCGGAATAGATCGCGACCAGAAGATTGGCATGGCCAACCTTCAATGTCTGGTCGCCTTCGCCGACATGCAAATCTTCCAGCGTGAAAACCGGGCCGCGTCTCGTCCATTGCCCCGTTGCCTTGGAAAAACTGACCGGCTCACCAATGCGTTGCGTCAACCATTGCTTGATTTGTTCGGGATGTTTTTCTACCCAGGGCAAAGCCTGATTCAACAAGCCGACCAATACCGCCAGTAAAATCAGCAACACCAGAAAGCTGTAGCCGATAATTCGGCGCGCATGGCGAAACCGGCGTTTCATTGCGGTTACCATGATTTACAGCAGCACCACGTCGAATTGTTCCTGCGAATATTGATCGTCGGACTGGAAGCGAATGCTCTTGCCGAGAAATTCTTCCAGTTCTGCAACGGCCGCCGATTCTTCATCGGTGATTTTTGTCACGACAACAGGCGACGCTATAACCAGCAATTGCGATGCCTCGAATTGACGCACGGCCCGCGTAATCTCCCGGAAAATTTCATAGATAATCGTTTCGGACGTTTTCAAACTGCCACGCCCACCGCATTCATGGCAGGGTTCGCATAACTGGCGTTCAAGACTTTCCGTGGTGCGCTTGCGCGTCATCTCGACCAAACCCAAAGGCGAGAAGTCATACACGGTTGTTTTTGCGTGATCGCGCACCAGACCTTTTTCAAGCGTGCGCAAGACCTGGCGTTTGTGTTCGTCATCGGTCATGTCGATGAAATCGATAATGATGATGCCGCCCAGATTTCGTAATCTTAATTGACGCGCCACCGACTGTGCCGCTTCAAGATTGGTGCGGTACACGGTCTCTTCAAGATTGCGCTGACCGAGAAAGGAACCGGTATTGACGTCGATCGTGGTCATGGCTTCGGTCTGGTCAATCACCAGATAACCACCCGATTTAAGCGGCACTTCTTTTTGCATGGCGCGCTGAATTTCATCTTCCACTCCATACAAATCGAATATCGGCCGTTCACCAGCGTAATGTTCCACCCGTTCGACCCAATCGGGCATGAATTGATGGACGAACTTGACCAGACGTTCATAGGTCTCGCGCGAATCCACACGCACCTTGTCGACATCCTTGCGCATCAAATCGCGCACTGCACGCAAGGGCAAGGACAAATCTTCATATATGCGCTGGCCTACGACGCTGCCGGTGCTGGCGTCCTGGATGATCTTCCAGGCACGACGCAAATAATCCACGTCTTCCGCCAATGATTCCGAGGCCTGACTATCGGCATTCGTACGCACGATGTAGCCGAGGCCGGAACCATTGACCAATTCGCCCATCAGCGTTTTCAAACGGATGCGCTCTGCTTCGTCCTCAATGCGCGCGGAAACACCAATGACTTTCGAATACGGCAGCAATACGAGAAAACGTGACGGAATGCTGATTTGCGTAGTCAGTCGCGCGCCCTTGCTGCCGATCGGATCTTTCAGAACCTGCACGATGATGTCCTGACCTTCGTGCACCAGCGAGGTAATCAATGGCGGCGGCACCGGTGTCGCCGGCGCTGCCGGCTCTTCGCTTTCTTCCGGCGACACCTGCGGCAAACGCATGATGTCGGACGCGTGCAAAAACGCCGCGCGTTCCAGACCGATATCCACGAATGCCGCCTGCATGCCAGGCATGACGCGTTGCACACGGCCCTTGTAGATGTTGCCGACGACGCCGCGTTTTGACGTGCGTTCGATATGCAGCTCTTGCAGCATTCCGTTCTCGACCACGGCGACACGGGTTTCCCGCGGCGTGACGTTAATCAGTATTTCTTCGCTCATACATTTATTCCGAATTTTTTAAGTAATTGCGAAGTTTCAAATAATGGCAGACCCATCACGCAGGAATGACTACCCTCCAGATGCTCGATGAAACTGGCGGCTCTGCCTTGTATGGCATAGGCACCCGCTTTCCCAAACCATTCATCCGAAGTGATGTAACGCAAAATTTCCAGATCGTCCAACTGCTTGAACCGCACCAGCGATTCGCTGATGACGTGTTGCTCGTAGCCGGCATTCATCAACCACACTGCGGAAATGACGCGATGCGTTTTTCCCGACAGTTCGCGCAACATCCGTGCGGCATCCTGCGCATCGGCAGGTTTTCCGTATACCACGTCATCCATGACAACTTCGGTATCGGCGCCCAATACAACGGCGCTGCCATTGGACATCACTTGCAACAAACCGGCTCCGGCTTTTTCACGGGCAACCCGGCTGACGTAATCCACCGGCGGTTCCCCTGGCAAACGCTGCTCGGGCACATTGACGTCCAATACACCGAAAGCGATGCCGATTTGATCAAGCAGTTCACGGCGACGGGGAGATTGCGAGGCTAAATAGAGCATTTGCTAAGGATAGCCGCATCTGCGGCAAACAGGCAGGGTGTGGCCAAAATGTCGCCAGATGGCATAGGGAATAAGCGATAATGGCGACATTAGGAGAGCACTATGCGATTGATGATGACAGCGGCCGCCCTCAGCGTCTGTATTGCCGGGGTTGTGAGCCAATCTTCGGCAGGGGCCGACGACAACACCCAAAGCAGACCTCAAAGAATTCTTCAAGTTCCCGCCGAAAGCTCCAACCAATGGTTTGTACAGGGCGCCAGTACTGCGATTCAGCACGGTTCGTCAAAAGCCAAGGCAAAAAATATCATCATTTTTCTTGGCGATGGCATGAGCCTTACTACCGTGACGGCATCGCGAATTTATGAAGGCCAGCTCAGGGGCCAAAGCGGCGAAGAAAATCTTTTGAGCTTTGAAACCATGCCGTACACCGGCTTTTCAAAGACCTACAACACCGACAGCCAGACTCCCGATTCCGCCGGCACGATGAGTGCCATCATGACCGGAATAAAAACCCGAAAAGGCGTATTGAGCGTAGATCAAACCGGGCTGCGCGGTGATTGCAAGGCAAGCAAAAGCAGCGGTTTGATGACGGCAATTGAGTTGGCAGAACTTGCCGGGCTTTCCACTGGCGTGGTGACCACGACGTCCATCACTCATGCCACTCCCGGCGCAACCTATGCCCATACCCCCGAACGCCGATGGGAAGATGATTCCGATATGCCGGAGGCCGCAAAAGCGGCGGGCTGCCGCGATATCGCCCAGCAGTTTGTCGATTTCAATACCGGTAATGGCATCGAAGTGGTACTAGGCGGCGGTCGTCAGCATTTCCTGCCCAATGGCACTAACGACCCGGAATACGCGGAATTGCCTGGTGCACGTCTGGACAAGCGCGATTTGATTTCCGAATGGCAAAAGCAATCCCCTGAAAATCGTTACGTCTGGAACAAGGCGCAATTTGATGCACTTGATCTGAAAAACACCAAACATATCCTGGGTTTGTTCGAACCCGACCCGATGAAATATGAATACGAACGCAGCAAGGACACGGCTGGAGAACCAAGCCTGGCCGAAATGACCAAGACTGCGATCACGGTGCTGAAGAATAATCCGAACGGGTTCTTTCTGATGGTCGAAGGTGGTCGTATCGACCAGGCAAGTCACGCCGGAAATGCATTTCGCGCACTCAATGAAACGGTGTCATTTTCCGATGCCATTCGTACTGCGATGAACATGACGTCGGATAAAGACACCCTGATCATCGTCACTGCCGATCATTCGCATACCATGACCTTCGCCGGCTATCCTGTGCGCGGCAATCCCATTCTTGGCAAGGTCGTCGGCAGCAGCGGCGAAGACGGACCCTCCGGCTATGCACTGGATGCGCTTGGTCTGCCCTACACCACCTTGAGCTACGCGAACGGCCCGGGCTACACCGGTGCCAGCGACCAGCAAAAGGAGGGCATCAAGAAATATCCGCATCAGGTTTCCGGTATGAAAAAATCCACCGGCCGGCCAGATTTGAATGACATTGATACCGAAGATCCCGACTACATGCAGGAAGCCGGTATTCCATTCAAAAGTGAAAGCCATAGCGGCGAAGATGTCGGCATCTGGGCTCGCGGCCCTGGCGCCAATGCAGTTCGCGGCACGGTTGAACAGAACGTTATTTTTCATTATCTGACGCAGGCCAATCCACGTTTGCGGAAAGTGATTTGCAGCATGTCGGCTTGCAAGAATTCCGTACCGACTAAACAACCGCTGCGGCCAACGAAAAAATAATATAGGGTGCGCCTGTGGCGCACCATGTCGTTATTTTTCATTCGGTGCGCCACAGGCGCACCCTATTCAATCAATTCGAAATCTGCACCGCGTCTCGTGGTGCGAAATCAATCCGGCGCTTTTCCCTGATAGCGCCATTGACAAACCTGCCTTCGACCAATTCGTAACCCATCAATGCATACGCACGATCGCCAATGAATATCGGCCTGGCATTGCCATACCAATCCACGCAGCTGGCTTTGCAGGCATCATCAATATTACTGTTCGCCTTGGAGTCCAGCTTGCCGAGCGAGCTCAGTTTCAGGCTTCTGTTTTTCAGAAACATCACTGCGGCACCGTCCTGACTCAACACCGGCAAACCCACCACGCCTTGCTCTTGATCGAAAGGTCGATAGAAGAAACCATGGCTGCGGCTTTCGCCCTGCACGGCTCCGGTTTGAGTGTAGGTCGATACCGGTGCAGCTGTTTGAGCGAGTTTGATTGAAGTGAATTTCAAATCCTGATTTTGATTGCCGACAATGATCGCATCGCTGCCCATCACTTCAATGCGTTGCACGTCATGCGAAAGTTTCATCGACTGCGCTTTCCCGGGCTGGGCATAGCGAACTGCGTATGCTTTCTCGCTGGTACTACTGTAGGCAGAGCCATAGAGAAACCAATCGCCAACGAAGCGGTTTTGCAAACCCCAGGAATTACCGAGGCTTGGCAAGGGCTTGTAATTGCGGAATTTCGTCGCGCCGGTACCATCGCCGAAATCATTCAAGTTGATGCGGAGCATCGCAAGATCGCCTGCCTTGCCTTCGGCGCGCCACATCGCATCTCCGGCAGCGTCCGCACTCACCAATACATTCAGATAACCATCGCGTTGCAGAAAGGAAAGTTGATCGACCGGACTGCCGCTGGCTTTCAATGCGCTTGGTGCCGAACCATCCAGCGGCATTCTGAATACCGAAGATTGGTTGGCTCGCTTGCCCGCACCGCGCCATGGCGATGTCCAGACATAGACGGAATCTTCCGACACGTAAAATACGCGGCCACTCGGGCCAAGCACGGCAGTGGAACGGCAAGTCATCGCAACGCGCGACAAATCGCAAACGCTAACCGTATGCAGACTCATGTCGTACATATCCAATTCCTGATCGGTACGATAAATCCGTGTTGCCGGCAGAATGCGCTTGAACTCTTTTTTGTCGGCGCCTTTATGCCAGGTCCGCATGGCGGGCATGGAATCATCGATGTTTCCGTAGCTATTCAAATACATCGGTGTATAGAAAATCAGTTTATTGCCGATCAGGCGGCTGGCGTAATTTCTGGATGAGTAGTAGTCATTGCTTCTCAGGTGATAAGTCGCCTGGTATTTCAGCACGCCACGATCATTCAGATTGAACAGGCCCACTTCAGTGCCGCCGCGTTCATAGCTGTAGCCGATAACGACGACGGTATTGCCGCTGATCAGCATTTCGTCATACCAGGTGCCGCCCGGATTGACATCCGGTGCGTAGGCATTGCTCATCGACACCTGTTGCAGATTATTTTCGGTCACTTTCACCGTGAACAGGCGACCGCGACGCAGGATGATCAAATAGTCACCGCGTTTTTTGACGATGTCGCCTTCATCCACCCCCTGGGTCTGGACGTTGGTAATTCCATCATCTTTATTTTTGTCGCTTTTTACGCGCGATCCGGTTACTTGAACCTTTGAGACAGCCGCCTCCGATGCTGGCGCTGCTGCATCGGCCATTACCGCAGATGGCGAAGGCGGTGCCGGTGGATTCAACTCCATCAAGCGCCTTTGCTCTGTCTTGAATTTTTTCAGATAGGCCAAAAACGCCTGCTCGCTTGCAAAGGCCTTCATGGTTTTTTTCGTGACAGGAGCGGCAGTGCCTGCATATGACGTGCAGGAAAATGCCGCTATTAAAAAAGCCAAAGATAAAATTCTGATCAACATGACTCACCCCACTGTGGAATTCACATTATGCAACGCATGGAACCTGGAATCGGGGTTAACTGGACACGCATCATGCCTATGCGGAAATCGTTTCTGTGGGAGCTGGTTTACCAGCGATTGAATGTTGCAGTTGCGAACACACTCTTGCGAAGCATGAATATCTTATCGCTGGTAAACCAGCTCACACAGGTGTCAGGCCCGATGATAAGGATGATTCGATAACAGGCTTTGCGCCCGATACAGTTGTTCTGCCAACACGAGACGAACCAGCATATGCGGCAATGTCAGGGGGCCGAGTGACCAGGTTTCATTGGCCGAAGACATTACTTCTGGTGAATGGCCTTCAGGTCCGCCAATCAGAAAAACCAGATCACGTCCCTGCTGGCGCCAGAATTCCAATCGTTGTGCGAGTTGTTCCGAGGAATGCAATTTACCGCGACCGTCGAGTGCTATCACGTGGGCGTTTTTCGGATAGGCCGCGATGACACGCTGACCTTCCTCGAATGTTGCTCGTACGGCATCGCGACCTTTGCCGCGAACACCGGGCGCAACTTCCACCAAATCCAGCGGCAAGCCGTGCGACAAGCGCTTTTGATATTCGGCGAAACCTTCGGCAACCCAGCTGGGTGCGCGTTCGCCGACGGCGACAAGTTTGGCTTTCATAAGATACTCCCGTGGGAGCGGCGTAAGCCACGAATGCCGCAACCCACCTTGAATATCGGTGAAAAACAAAAATTACTTTCTGCGTGTTTCATACACATCGTCGCAGGTTTTTCGCGGCTTACGCCGCTCCCACAAGGAAATAATTAAATTTCGTCGTCGGGCGGTTGATCGCCGACAGTCCACAGACGTTCAAGCGCGTAGAACTCGCGTACGCGTGGCAGCATGACGTGAACGATGACATCGCCCAGATCGACCAGTACCCATTCGGCTTCGCGTTCGCCTTCGACACCCAAAGGCATCACGCCGCATTTCTTCGCGAATTGCACGACTTCATCGGCAATCGATTTCACATGGCGGGTGGAAGTACCGGAAGCCACAACGAGAAAATCGGCGATGGAAGTTTTTCCGCGCACGTCGATTTCGATGGAATCCTTGGCTTTCATTTCTTCAAGCGCTGCATGCACTTGTTTCAATATCTCTTCCGGGGCGGGCGCCGGAGTCGGCATTTTGGTTTTGATTACGTGGGCTTGTGAGCTCAAAGCACTATCTCGTGGCTGGTGAATGACGGTGATTATAAGGCTTTCGGGTACAGGCCATGCTCTAGAATATACGCCCGAACCGCCGGATTCAGGCCTTCAGGCGGCTGTCCGGCCGCAAAAGCACGACGAATCGCGGTGGCAGACTCGCTACGCAATGGGCATTGCAGGCTGAAAACCCGGCCCGAGGCAGTCTCGTTTAGCTGCTCAGGCGAGCTGCAAATACGTTCATTTACCGGAAAATGCGGCGAGTGCATCGAATAGCCGGGCCGTACCGCAACCACGAAATGCGCTAAATCGAACAAGGTTTCCCATTCGTGCCAGGTGTGCAGCTGGGCAAAAGCATCGGCGCCGATGAGCCAGGCGATCGGTTGTTCGCTGCCCAATTCGGCACGCAATTCCCGAAGCGTATCGACGGTATACGAAGGCTTGTCCCGGCCCAGTTCGCGTAAATCCAGAAAAAAACGCGGCTCGGCGGCAATCGCGATTTGCAGCATGTCGGCACGCTGTCGTGCGGTTGCGAGTGGTTTTTGTCGATGCGGCGGATCGGCCGAAGGAATGAAATAAACATCGGCATCGCATGTTTTTTGTGCAAAACCGGCAACCGCGATATGTCCGTCATGGACCGGATCAAACGTGCCGCCGTAGCACAGTCGCAAACTCATCCAGCTATTAACCCGCGTGCTCTTGGTTCGGCAACCGCGATCAATAATCTTTCGAACATCAACCAGGCATCGCCGCTGTCGCGACCTTTCGCGACACGGTCGATACGGCCGCATTCGGCCGCGAATATTTCCCAGCGGCCGGCCTTGTGCCGATCCATCGCGCGTTTGTAAAGCGCCTGTTTACTGTCCCAGATGCGCGCATCACGCATCGCGTTCATCACGTTACCGCCGGTTGCCTGCACGCGGGCAAGCTGGCAAATTTTCAGAACGTCCATCGCGATCATCGGCATCAAACCCGGCACTTGTTCGCCTTCGGCTTTCAGGGCCGACAATATTTTTGCGACACGGGCGGCATCGCCGGAAAGCGCGGTTTCCAGCAAACGAAAAACATCGAAACGCGATGAATCGGCAACGAAGCGATTCATGTCGTCGGCTTCGATCTTCGAATTCGGCGCCAGCAATGCCAGCTTGTCTATTTCCTGTGCCGCCGCGAGTAAATTGCCTTCGACGCGATCACTCAAGACCTGGATCGCCGCGGTGCTCGCCTGCAGGCCGCGACTGCGCAATCGGCGTTGCAGCCAGTCTTCGCGTTCGTGTTCCTTGATCGGCCAGATCGGTAATACATGGCCAACACGGGCGATGGCTTCAGTCCATTTTCCTGCGTGGCTTTTGCTCCAGTCCTGGCTGGTAATCAGCAAAACCGTATCTTCTGGCGGGCGACTGCAGAAATTCTGGATTTCTTCGCTGCCGTTTTTGCCGGGCTTGCCGGTCGGCAGACGCAAGTCGAATAAACGACGCGTAGCGAATAAACTCAGATTCGCCATGCCTCCGGTCAGCAATTGCCAGTCAAAGGAATTGTCGGCGTCCAGTACTTCACGCTCGCTGTAGCCTTCGGCTTTTGCTTTCGCACGAACCGCATCGGCGGCTTCCTGCACCAGCAAGGGCTCGCTTCCGGCGATCAGGTAAACCGGCTTCAGGGTTTCGGAAGCCAGTTGTTTTTCGAAGCGGTCGAATTTCAATTCCATGATGGCCGATGATTATTTTTTCGCGCGCAACACGATATCCATGCGGCGAATGATGGCGGCCTGCATATCGCGGCGAAGTTCGCGCTGGATCACTTCCTGCTCTGCCGGATTACCCACCGCGACATTGATGTCGTAGGTGTATTCGCGCGACAGTTCGATACTTTGCTTTTCCAGCAACACGCTGCCATCGGCAGCCGTCAAATCGAAATCAACTTTGTAGCGCGTGATGTATTCACGTACCTGCGCGAACTCGTCGATGGCCAGCGGTTTGGTATCCCATTTTTCCGAATGGATTTTCAGGGTTGCCGCGCCAGCCCCGGCTGTTGCTGTCTTGTTGGCATTCGCACGATCAACCGCGCTTTGCAAACCATCGGTCAATGCACTATACGAGTCGGAGTTGACCACTTGCACCGCACCGATGGATTCAGGAATCGCAAAGCTGCCGCGCGGATGAAAACCGCAGGCCGAAAGACTGGCAATTAAAACAGCGGCAAAAATAATTCGTTTCATTTGGACACTCCTTAGTAGCTTCGCCCGACGGCTTAGCCGACCACGATATTGACGATCTTACCCGGGACGATGATGATTTTCTTCACCGTCTGTGCTTCGATATGTTTCTCGACATTGGGCTCCGCTTTCGCAAGCCGCTCAATCTCGTCTTTCGGCGTATTCACGGCAACTTCGATCGTCGCACGCAGCTTGCCATTCACCTGCACCGCCAGTGTCACGCTGTCGCGTGTCAATGCACCTGTGTCGACCACTGGAAACGCAATGTCTTCCAGGGTTGCTTCCGGGTGACCCAACGCCTGCCACAGGGCATGCGAAGTATGCGGGGTGATCGGATTGAGCAACAAGGCAATGGCTTCGTAGGCTTCCTGTTTCAAGGCGCGGCCATTGTCACTATGGTCGTCGAATTTCGACAATGCATTCATGTATTCCATCACCGCGGCAATCGCGGTGTTGAAAGTGTAGCGACGACCGTAATCGTCTCCGACTTTCTGGATGGTTTCATGCAATTGGCGACGAATATTTTTTTGTTCCGGCGTCAGTTGCGATAAATCCATCTTGCCGGTTTTACCTTCGGCAACATGCTTCTGCACTTGCACCCAGACACGACGCAGAAAGCGCGCCATGCCTTCAACGCCCTGCTCGTTCCAATCCAGACTCTGCTCCGGCGGTGCGGCAAACATCGAGAACAGGCGAACGGTATCGGCACCGAATTTATCCACCATGATTTGCGGATCGACGCCGTTGTTTTTCGATTTCGACATTTTTTCGGTGCCGCCGATCAGCACCGGCTCGCCGTCTTGTTTCGAAACTGCACCGATCACGCGGCCTTTTTCATCGAGCGTCGTTTCGACATCGGCCGGATTGAACCAATCCTTCGCGCCGAGTTCGTTTTCGCGATAAAACGTATCGGCAATCACCATGCCCTGACAGAGCAAATTCGTCGCAGGCTCGTCGGTTTTTACCAAGCCGGCGTCGCGCATCAGCTTGTGATAGAAACGGAAATACATCAGATGCATGATCGCGTGTTCGATGCCGCCGACATATTGGTCGACCGGCAACCAGTAATTCGCGCGTTCATCAACCAGATCATTCGCACCCGGCGAGGTGTAGCGCGCGTAATACCAGCTCGACTCCATGAAGGTGTCGAAGGTATCGGTTTCGCGCTCGGCGGCGGCACCACATTGCGGGCAAATCGTCTTGCGCCATTCCGGATTTGATTTGATCGGCGAGTTCGTGCCCGAGAATGCAACATCTTCCGGCAACACCACTGGCAATTGATCTTCCGGCACCGGAACTGCATTGCAATTCGGGCAATAAATCATCGGGATCGGACAACCCCAATAACGCTGGCGGCTCACGCCCCAGTCACGCAGGCGGAAATTCACGCGAAGATTGCCTTTCGACATCGTTTGCAGAATATCGGCAATCTTGTTGAAAGCGTCTTTGAAATTCAGGCCATCGATTGCATCGGAATTGACGACCCGCATATCCGGATGTGTTTTATCCGAATACCAGTCCTGCCATTGATTTACATCGTAAGTTTCGTTTGCAACCGAGACGACCTGCTTCACCGGCAAGGAATATTTATGCGCGAATTCAAAATCGCGCTGATCGTGGCCAGGCACCGCCATCACGGCACCGGTGCCGTAATTCATCAACACGAAGTTGGCGACCCAGACCGGCACTTTTTCGCCACTGATCGGATGAATGGCGAATACGCCAGTCGCAAAACCTTTCTTTTCCTGCGTTTCCAGGTCGGCTTCGGCCACACCGCCACGTTTGCATTCGTCGATAAACGCGGCCAAAGCCGGATTCGTTTTCGCTGCTTCAAGCGCGAGCGGATGTTCGGCCGCGACCGCAACATAGGTCACGCCCATCAAGGTGTCGGGACGCGTAGTAAAAACGGTGAGCGTGTCCGCGCCTTCGACGGCAAAATTTATTTCCAGGCCTTCGCTGCGGCCAATCCAGTTGCGCTGCATGGTCTTGACCGATTCCGGCCAGCCTTCCAGCGTATCCAGACCATCGAGCAACTCTTGTGCGTAATCGGTGATTTTCAGAAACCATTGCGGAATTTCGCGTTTTTCGACCAGTGCGCCACTGCGCCAGCCGCGCCCGTCGATTACCTGCTCGTTCGCCAATACGGTGTGATCGACCGGATCCCAGTTCACCACCGAATTTTTGCGATAGACAATGCCTTTCTTAAACAGGCGAGTGAACATGGCTTGTTCGTGTTTGTAGTAATCGGGTTTGCAGGTCGCAAATTCGCGCGTCCAGTCAATGGCATAACCGAGCGCTTTCAATTGCTCGCGCATGTGATCGATGTTTTTATACGTCCACGATGCCGGTGCGGTATTGTTTTTGATCGCGGCGTTTTCCGCCGGCAACCCGAATGCATCCCAGCCCATCGGCTGCAAGACGTTGAAACCGCACATACGCTTGTAGCGGCTGATTACATCGCCGATGGTGTAATTGCGAACATGCCCCATATGCAATGCGCCGGAAGGATACGGCAGCATGGAGAGACAGAAATACTTCGGCTTGGCGGAGTCTTCGTTCACTTCAAAAGCATGTGTTTGCTGCCAATATTGTTGGGCAGCCGCTTCTAAAGCCTTGGGGGTATAGGCGTATGGGTCTTGTACGTCGGACATGGGGCTCAAAGTAATCGAGAATCAGGCGCTTAGAGTACCACTAGCGCCGGTTCAGGCTCGAGAGGCATCTGCTAATATCGAGCCATCATCCAAGGAGTCCACCATGCGCCTAACCCTGCTTGCCGTGCTGATTGCCGCCTCCCTGCCTGCCCAAGCCGCTGATTTGAAAGCGCTCCAGTGCGGCAATGTGTTCGATTCAAAATCGGCAACGCTTATGGGGCCGCAAACGATCGTGATTGAAAAAAATACGATCAAGTCACTCAACCCCGGCAAGCTTGCGGTCGAGGGTGCGCAGATTGTCGACCTCTCGCAAATGACCTGTATGCCGGGTTTTATCGATATGCATGTGCATTTATCCGAGCAATCGGGGCCACAAAGTTATTCCGAGGGTTTTCGTCTTGATGCCACCGACTATGCCTTTCGTTCCGTCGCTTATGCCGACAAGACACTGATGGCGGGTTTCACTACCGTGCGTGATTTGGGCGGCAATCTTGCGCTGCATTTACGCGACGCCATCAATCAGGGCGCTATAAAAGGGCCGCGAATCTATGCGGCGGGCCAAATTATCGCCAGCACCGGCGGCCATGGCGATGACACCAACGGCCTGAACTCGGATCTGGCTCACCTGGTCGGGCCACCCGGCCCAACCGAAGGCGTGGTGAACGGCGTTGACGATGCCCGCCAGGCAGTGCGCCAACGTTATAAAGATGGCTCCGACCTGATCAAGATTACCGCCACCGGCGGCGTACTGAGTTACGCAAAAAGCGGCGATGGCCCGCAATTCACGATTGATGAAATCAAGGCCGTTGTCGATACCGCAAAAGATTACGGCTACACCGTTGCGGCACACGCGCACGGGAAAGAAGGCATGCGACGCGCGATTATCGGCGGCGTGAACAGTATCGAGCACGGCACCTATATGGATGCCGAAATTTTCAAACTCATGAAAGAACACGGCACCTGGTATGTTCCCACCATAACCGCCGGCAAGTTCGTTGCCGCGAAAGCAAAGATCGACGGCTACTACCCGGAAATAGTCCGCCCCAAAGCAGCACTGATCGGTTCGCTGATCCAGACCACATTCGCCAATGCCTACAAAGCCGGCGTAAAGATTGCCTTTGGTACCGACATGGGTGTCGGGCCACACGGCGACAATGCCAGTGAATTCATTTACATGACCGAAGCCGGCATGCCGAACAATATTGCCTTGCAAACGGCCACCTATAACTCCGCGCAATTGCTGGCAGTAAAAGAACTGGGCCAACTGCAGCCCGGCTTCAAGGCAGATGTGATCGCCGTTGCCGGCAATCCTCTGGCCGACATCAGCCTGACGCAAAAAATCGCTTTCGTGATGAAAGACGGCGTGGTCTACAAACAATCGGCGCAGTGACTTGCAAACAAATCGACAAGCCACATTTATTGATAATCACCTTACAGAAAATTTGACATGACAAGCACTGCCTTTGTTTTCGATGCCGCACTCTCCAGCTTTGAACAAGACGTCATTCTAAAATCGAAAGAAGTCCCCATCTTGGTGGACTTCTGGGCCAGCTGGTGCGAGCCATGCAAAGCGCTTGGACCGATATTGGAAAAACTCGCCGCCGAATTCAACGGCGGCTTTCTGCTGGCCAAAGTGGATGTCGACAAGGAACAGCAACTGGCTGGCTACTTTCAGGTCAAATCGATCCCGACCGTGATGCTGCTGAAGAACGGACAGATCGTCGATGGTTTTCCCGGCGCTTTGCCGGAAACCCAATTGCGCGAATTCCTGAAGCATCATGAAATCGAGGCAAAAGAAGCCGGACCGGAAATTGTCGAGGAAATAATTCCCGAAGCGCTTGATCCCGAAGCGGAAGTGATGAATCTGCGTGCCGCGATAATCGCCGAACCCGAAAAAGCCGAACTGAAACTGGACCTGATGCTGGCATTGCTGAAAACCGGCGGCTTTGCGGAAGCGGAAAAAATACTGGATGCATTGCCGGCGAATCTGGCGATCGACGATCGCGCCATCAGAGCCAAGGCACGCCTGGCTTTCGCGGCAGTTTTGAAAGATGCACCTGCTGCCTCCGTGCTCGAGCAAGCCATTGCGAGCGACCCGAATGACTGCCGCGCGCGGCACTATCTTGGCGTACGTTATTTGCTTGAAGACAGGGCCGAAGCCGGACTCGATCAATTTATCGAAATGCTGAAACGCAATAAAAATTTCGAAGAAGGTTTGCCGCGTAAAGCATTGATCGATGCATTCCGGATTATCGAAGACGAAGATCTTGTCGGCCAGTATCGCCGCAAGATGGCGTCGCTGCTTTTTTGAAGTAGGTCGGGCCCCGGCCCGACGCTTTTGGCCACACTCTTGGCCCGACACAAACAACATCGCAACCTTCTGTCGGGCCAGGGCCCGACCTACAAAGTAAAATAAATATGAAAGCTTCCCGCCTCCGCTGGCTCATGAATATCTGGTTTCCGTTCCTTTTCACCGGTATTCGGGTGACAAAAATCAGCGACGACTTCCGTTACGTCAAAGTGGAATTGCGCAGCCACTGGTACAACAGGAATTACGTCGGCACCCATTTCGGCGGCAGCCTGTTTGCGATGACCGACCCTTACTGGATGATCATGATCCTGCGAAATCTCGGCAGTGAATACGTGGTCTGGGACAAGGCCGCCGAGATCGAATTCGTGAAGCCCGGACGTGGCCTGGTAACGGCCGAATTCAAGCTGGAGGAAGCGGTGCTGAACGAGCTTCGCGGTGCCGCCGCCGGCAATGAAAAAGTGCTGCGCTGGTTCGACATTGCCGTTATCGACAGTCAGGGTGATTTGGTCGCCAAAGTGCGCAAACAGGTCTATGTGCGATTAAAGCCGCTGAAAAATCAGCCAAACAACACGGTCAAACCGTGAAATGGCGCACATTTTAACTTTTATTCCTTTTTCTTAACTTTTCTATTCACGTGAGTGCCGCAGCGCAGTATGCTGATGGGCCCTGACATCTGACTGCCGTTGGCCCTATGCAACAAGAAGAGCTTTCCCCGGAAGAACTCTCTGCATTACTCAGCAGCTATATGCCGGACATCCCCGGTTATCGCGTGTTGCGACGCATTGGCAAAGGCGGCATGTCCCAGGTGTATCTGGGCGTGCAGGAATCGCTCGACCGCCAGGTCGCCATCAAAGTCATGTCACCCGAGGCCCTCGCCGACGAAGTCAGCAAGCAGCGCTTCGAGCAGGAAGCCAGAACGATTGCCAAACTGGAACACCCCTGCATCGTTGGTATCCACGAAGTGGGTCGCAGCTATCAAGGCCTGATGTATTACGTGCTGCCCTATCTGGCCAAAGGCCATTTGGGCCAGCGCGATTTCACCAATGACGAGGCCCGCACCTTTGAAGTATTGCGCGCCTTGTTATCGGCACTTGAATACGCCCACGCGCGCGGTATCGTGCATCGCGATGTCAAAGCGGAAAACGTGTTGTTCGATAATGCCGACCGACCTTTGCTGACCGATTTCGGTATCGCGCTCTCGAAAAAGGACAATACCCGTATCACCACCGCAGGCCTTGCCGTTGGCAGCGGCGGTTACATGGCACCGGAACAGGCACGTGGCGAAGCGGTCGATGGTCGTGCCGATTTGTACAGCGTTGGCGTGCTGGCTTACGAACTGGTCACGGGTCGACTGCCCTATCTCGCGAACGATCCGCTTGCACTCGCGCTGATGCACGCACAGGATCCAATCCCGCGTTTATCCGCCGATAAAAAACACTGGCAGGGTTTCATAGACCGCGCCATGGCGAAGATGCCGGAAAACCGGTTCCGCAATGCCCAGCAAATGCTCGGCGCCTTGAACCAGCTTGCCGACACTCCCCGTCAAAAAGCAGTGGCTGCCCCGACTATCGTTCCCGACAAAAAAACAAAAGTTTCAGGCAGCAGCAAAAGCTGGCTTATCCCGGTAATGCTTTCGCTGGCGGGTCTGGGTTTGATTGGCTTCGGCTTGAAGACCTGGCTTGGCCACGACAAGACGCCGGCCGAGAAAAATAATTTCTTCGTTGCCGAAAAGGCCGAGCCAGAAACTGTCAAACCTGTGGTAACGGCGCCGATTCCTGCACCCGTCATTACGGCCCCGGCGGCTGCCACCGAACCCTCCAACACTGAAATCAAACCGGTGGAACCGCCACCCGTGCCGACACCCGGAGTGGCCGCGAATGCATCGCCATTCGCCGGCGTAAAATCCGGCGTCGTGATTACAACGCTCGATTACGACCCGACCGTACCCGGCGCGAAATTCATTTCGAGTGCCAATAAACAAATCAAGCAAAACCGCCTGACTGCTCCGCCCGGCGATAACGCAATCGAATCATTGCTCGCCGCCCGCAAGGCCGCCCCGACTAATCCTGCCATTGCCGCCCTCAGCGATATCGTGATTGACGGGCTGGCGAAGAACTTGAACGAAGCCGTAAAAAACAAGCGTGATGAAGCCGCTAAAGCCGCCTATCAACGTGCCGATAAATTTGCCGCCGATGCCGACCGCAAGAAAGGCAAATCCTGGCTGGCCCTGCGCGATGCTTTACCTGCCTTGTTGATTGCCCGCCTGCAAAAAGATACCAGCGAACTCAATAGCAGCGGCATTGCCGGTACCAAAGCACTGGCCGGAAAATTCGAGATCGAACAAAGCCTGCTGGAACCGGCATGGTCGAAAGCCAATGTCATGCCGCAGCCAAGGGTTGGCGATATCGTGAAAGCCGACGGCCCCAGCATGGTATTGACCGCCATTCCTAATGCAACACGCGCCGGGCTCGCGATCATGCGCGAAGAAGTCTCGAAGGGTGAATACGCCACTTTCTCGTCTGCCAATAATCGTCCTGCAGCGGTCTGCCGCAATGCATTTGCTTCGATGTTTTCCGGAAAAATTTCCTGGGATAAGCCCGGCTTCAATCAAAGCAATGAGCATCCGGTTGTCTGCATCAGCCATGCCGATGCCCTTGCCTATGCCCAATGGCTCAGCAAACGTACGGGGTTGAACTATCGCTTGCCAACACAAAATGAATGGCGCTCGGTAGTCGGCTACAAGGCTGGCGATCCTTGTCGCGCAGGCGTCATCTCCTGCGGCAACAAGGGAACCGCCGCCGGCAGCGGCACGCCCGCAAGCCCTCTGGGAATCTACGATTTGCAGGGAAATGCCAGCGAATGGTTGAGTGATAGTGCAGGTAGCGGCCGCTATACAGTCGCCGGCCTGAGTTGGCGCGACACGTCCACTGCATCGTCTACACGCACCAGCAATCAAAACGGCGATCGCGGCTATGACGATGTCGGCTTCAGACTGGTGCGCGAAGTCAGCTTGAGCGAATTGGCAAAATAAAATATGCGGGAGCTGGTTTACCAGCAATTAGATGTTTCTCTGTGCGCGAACATTTCCAATCGCGACTAAAGCCGCTCCCACCAATTGCAAATCGTAAGCGTAGGCGCAGCCTATGCCTTACAATCCCGGCATGGGAAAACTACAGAAGCATTTCATCACCGGTCTGCTCACGCTAACCCCGATCTGGCTGGTCTGGATCGTGTTCAAATTCATTTTCGGCCTGCTGTCGGATATGAGCAAACCCTTGATCGAACCGATCACGGCCAACCTTGCATCGACAGCACCGGAATTGCTCGGTTGGATGAGTGCGCCATGGGTGCAAACGGCGATCGCGCTCGCATTCACTTTGTCTTTCATTTTCAGCGTCGGCTGGCTGGCACGCCACGTGATCGGCAAACGTGTTTTGCTCTGGGTCGAAGGCCTGATCAATACCATTCCCCTGGTGAAAACGATTTACGGCAGTGCACGCCAACTGCTCGATTTATTGCAGACCAAACCCGATGGCACGCAACGCGTCGTGCTGATCGATTTTCCTCATCGCGACATGAAATCGGTTGGCTTCGTCACCCGTACCTTGCGCGATGAAATAACGGGCAAGGAAATCGCCGCGGTTTATGTTCCCACCACGCCAAACCCGACATCGGGTTATCTCGAACTCGTACCAATCGAATTGGTGACACCGACCGATTGGACCGTTGATCAGGCGATGGCATTCATTATTTCCGGCGGTGCCATGAGCCCGGAAAAAGTACCGTTTTCGCGTAAACAAGACAAGGTGTAGACATCATGTTCGGAGACCAGCGTTCGCAGAAATTATTCATTATTTTGGCGGCGTTCTTCGTCGTGAATGCCGTGCTGGCCGAATTCATCGGCGTCAAGATTTTCGCATTGGAAGACACGCTTGGTCTGAGCGCCTTCAACTGGAACCTTTTTGGCCAAAGCGGTTCATTGAATTTTACGGCGGGCACTTTGCTTTGGCCGATCGTATTCATCATGACCGACACCATCAACGAATACTACGGTGCTCGTGGCGTGCGGTTTATCAGTTGGCTCGCGGTTTTCCTGATTCTTTACGGCTTCCTGTTTGCCTATGCCGCAATCCATCTTGCACCGGCAAGCTGGTGGATCGGCGCGAGCGCCAATCAGGGCGTACCGGACCAGCAAGCTGCGTTTGCCGCGATCTTCGGACAAGGCCTGTGGACGATCGGAGGCTCGGTGATTGCATTTTTACTGGGCCAGCTGATCGACGTCAGCGTGTTCCACAGAATCCGCAGAATGACCGGCGAGAAGAAAGCCTGGTTGCGGGCGACCGGCTCAACCGCTGTTTCGCAACTGATCGACAGTTTTGTCGTGCTCTACATCGCGTTCGTGCTCGGGCCACAAAAATGGTCGATGGAATTATTCTATGCCGTTGGAACGCTGAACTACATCTATAAAATGTGCGCCGCCATCGCATTGATTCCACTGCTGTACATTGCCCGCGGATTGATTCATTCGTATCTGGGCGAAGACCAGGCGCGCCGTCTTCGCGAAGAAGCGGCACGTATCGATTAATGTAGGTCGGGCCCTGGCCCGACAAGCTATGCCCAACAGTCTCGACTCGATACTTGCATCACAATACACCCATGTCGGACCGGGGTCCGACGTACGACATGACTTATAGCCCACGCGAAAGGCTGCGGGCTGGTCCATGCTCTCCAGACCTATTGGAGACCTTGAATGAAACTTCGTCATCTAACGCTTGCGATTGCCCTCACCCTGCCCTTCAGCGCTACCACCTTGCTTGCTGCGCCTTCCGCGGCCAAGTCCATGCAAGTGGCTCCGAGCAAATCGGAACAGCTTGAACAGCTTTACGTGGATTATTGGGAAGCATCGCTGAAACTCAATCCGCTTCAGGCAACCTTCGTTGGTGACGAACGCTACAACGACCAGCTACCGAATTTTTTCAGCCCCGAATACCGGGATGAAAGCATTGCTTTCAGCAAGGACTGGCTGAAAAAATTCGAAGCCATCAATCCAGACGATGTTACCGGCCAAACCCGTTTGTCCTACGACATCATGGTACGCAGCCTGAAACTTGACTTGGAAGGCATCCAATACCGTACCGATTTGATGCCGCTGAACCAGTTCGGAAATATCGTCGGCTCGTTTGCACAACTGGGTTCCGGCACCAGCGCACAGCCTTTCAAAACGGTGCAGGATTACGACAACTGGCTCAAGCGTGCCGGCAAAATGCCCGAGCTGCTCGCACAAATGCAGGTCAATATGCGCGAAGGCATGAAGATGGGCATGGTGCAGCCCAAGGTATTGATGCTCAAAGTGCTGCCGCAACTCGACGACATCGCGAAAGACAAGCTCGATGAAAACATTTTCTGGCTGCCGATCAAGAACATTCCCGCCAGTTTTTCAGCGGCGGACAAATCACGCTTGACCGAGCAATACCGTGCCTTGATCACCACCCAGATCAATCCATCAATCAAGCAACTTCGCACTTTCGTCAACGATGAATACCTGCCGGCCTGCCGCGACACCGTCGGCATGCAGGGCTTGCCGGATGGCCAGGCCATTTATGCCTATCGAGCCAAAACATCGACCACGACCGACCTGACGCCAAAACAATTGCACGAAATCGGTCTGTCGGAAGTTGCCCGTATCCACGGCGAAATCCGCAAGATCATGGCCGAGACCCATTTCAAGGGCAGCTTGCAGGATTTCTTCCATTTCATGGATACCGACAAGCAATTCGAATACAAGGATGAAAAAGCCCTGCTCGACCGCTTCAACGCGCTGCGTGTGAAAGTCGACCAGAAAATTCCGGAATTCTTTGCAGTAACTCCCAAAGCAGGTTTTGAGATTCGCCCGATTGAAGCATTCCGTGCCGCCTCATCTGCCGGTGGCGAATATCAGGGCCCGAGCGAAGACGGAACCCGTCCCGGTATTTTTTACGTAAACACCTATGATTTGCCGACGCGCAAAACCTGGGATTCGGAAGACCTGTATTTGCATGAAGCCATTCCGGGTCATCACTTCCAGATTGCGATACAGCAAGAGTTGACCGGCATACCGAAATTCCGCCGCTTCGGTGGTGAAACCGCATACGCAGAAGGCTGGGGGCTGTATACCGAAACCATGGGCAAGGAACTGGGCGTATTTACCGATCCGTACATGTATTTCGGTGGCCTGCAGGGCGAACTGTGGCGCGCTATCCGTCTGGTGGTTGATACCGGCTTGCACGACAAGGGCTGGAGCCGCGAGCAAGTGATCAAGTACATGCGCGACAATTCGGCCGTTTCGGAAACCGACGCGATCGCCGAAGCGGAGCGCTACATGGCCATTCCCGGCCAGGCTTTGGCCTATAAAGTCGGCCAGCTGAAAATTACCGAATTGCGTGCTCATGCAAAAGCGGAATTGGGCAGCAAGTTCGACGTTCGTGAATTCCACGATCAGGTTCTGAAAGACGGCTCCTTGCCGATGTCGGTGCTGGAAGCAAAAATCGATCGCTGGATTGCCAGCAAGAAAAAGTAAACGTACATGTCGTAAATAAAAACGCCCCGATTCCGGGGCGTTTTTTTATCTTTAACCCAAGATAGCGAGCACTGTGATAGGTCGCAACTATTTAGTCGCTTCAGAACTAGTCGCGGCGTTGGTAGTCGGGTATTCCGCGAATAGTGTTCGCAATCGAGGCAGGATGTCCCCATAGTCAAGTTCGGTCAGGTTGCTGGCCATGGTAATGACCATGCCATCGTCAACGAATAACCACAACTGAGTCGTTCCCCCAATCGAGCCACCGCCGTGGCCAATCCACTTATGCCCATCCTTGTCTAGCACGATACGCCAGCCCATGCCGTAGCCGGTACCCTTCCCGTCAATTGTTTTCTGTTCGGTCCAAAGCAAGTTGCGCATCTCGGGCGAGACAAGTTGATTGTTAAAGTGCGCCAGTCCGAAACGCGCCAGATCATCGGTAGTGGACAAGAATCCGCCGCTAGCCCACTTATAGCTGTTGTCGACTTCAGGTTCGTTGTAGATCTTGCCTTCATGGCGAATATAGTAACGACCGCGATTCGGCACCAGCTCTTTCAGCTGATCGGGCACAGTCGCTGTCATGCCCAATGGCACGAATACCGATTCGGCCATAGTGTCGAGGAACGGTTTTTCAGCGGCCTGTTCGACGACGGCACTCAAAAGATTGTAGCCGTATGAGGAGTACTTCCATTCAGTTCCGGGCATACAAATCAATGGCGCATCTTTGAAGATGTCCAATGACTCAATCACACTTGAGTAGTATTTGCGACTGTATGCTTCGTCGCCAGTGTAATGCCGGATGCAGGCCTGGTGTCCGGCCAACTGTCTGACGGTGAAAGCATATTTCTTCTGTGGAAAAGCGGGCACATAGCGCCGTACATCTGCGTCAATGTCGATTCGCTTTTGCGTTGCCAACTTGATTAATGCGAGGGCTGTCATAGGCTTGGCTACACTCCCTACCCGGAACTTTGTCGCAGCCGGATTTACGGGCACCCGTTGTTCGATATCAGCATAGCCATACCCTTTAGACCAGATCAATCGGCCTTGCATGCCCACGGAAACCGAGAGCCCGGGCGCACCACTGTCCTTGACGAATTGGGATACCATCCGATCCGCTTCGACCGTCATGTCATGCGCGCTGGCGCTAATGCTGGCCAATGCAGCAATTGTTATTGCAAAGCGCGTCATTGCAGTTTTTCCGCATGCAGCTAGAAAGTGCATCCTTCCCCCTAAGAACTATCTGGTTTTATTTATCCTTATCGAGCCCAACACGGACCAAAGCAATGCCGATCAACAACCCGATTTGTGCAATCAGCCAGAACACCCATCCGGCCCCGGCCCACAAAGCCAGAATCGAAGTAAGTAACGACAACGATGCCCATAGTACTGAGTGATCTGTTGCACCACTACGCGCCTCAATTTTTCCGGCATTAAAGTAAAGTGTCATGCCGATGATGCACATTGCAATCTTGGTGTAAATCATTGCTGCCTCTTTCTGCGGGGCGACTCATATGTTTATCTTGCCTTAGCTATTACTTGCAGTAGCGGCTAATACAGTGCCAGGCCGGGGCTTAATCTACACATCCAATTCCATCTCCGGCTTGGCAAGAAAAACTTCATTGCCGTATTTTTTCTCCATAACGACTTTCATTGCCTCACGTGCTTCGTCTTCGCCATGAACCAGTACTACCGGCGGATTATTTTCCAGATGTCCGTACCATTCCAGCAATCCGGCCTGATCTGCATGTGCCGACAGACCGCCAACGGTATGCCGCTGCGCATTGACGCTAAATTCCTCGTTGAAAATCCTGACCGTTTTTACGCCGTCCACCAAGCGGCGTCCGAGGGTTCCGTTTGCCTGATAGCCGACAAAAACGATGTGATGCTTCTTGCTGCCGAGATGGTTTCGCAAATGATGCCGGATGCGCCCACCGGTGCACATTCCGGAGCCGGCGATAATTATCGCGCCGTGTTTTACGTTATTGATTTCCTGCGACTGCGAAACTTCGGGCGTGAAGTGCAGGTTCGGCAAATTGAACGGCTGGATTTTTCCCTGCCAGACTTTTTTTGCGTCTTCATCGAACAAGTTCACATGCCTGTCGACGACATCGACGACTTTTACCGCCATCGGACTATCGAGAAAAATTTTCCAGCGTTTCAGGTTCCACTCGTCGAAATACTTGGCAAACCAGTACAGTAATTCCTGGCTGCGCCCCACCGCGAATGCAGGAATAAGTACATTGCCGCCATCATTCCATGCCTGTTCGAAAATTTCGCCAAGTTCGGTAATGGTGGCTTCGCGCGAACGGTGCAAACGACCGCCGTAAGTGGATTCCAGCAATACCAGGTCGGCTTTGCGATGGATCGCCGGGTCGCAGAGTATCGGTGTACCGACCGGCCCGAGATCGCCGGAAAATAAAAGCGTCTTTCCATCTGCCTCAACCGTGACGCTGGCGGAGCCAAGAATATGACCGGCATCGCGCAGGGTAATGACAATCCCGGGGAGAATTTCACTTGCCACATCGTATGCGATGACTTTTACGTGCTTTAGAACATTTCCGACATCGACCTTGGTGAAAAGCGGCCGATGGTTTTGATGTCCGTCGCGGCGGTGTTTGTTGTCGCGCTCTGCATCCATCAATGCCAGCGAGGCGGCATCCTCAAGCAATATCTTCAATAAATCGGCAGTGGCTTCCTGGGTGTAGATTGGTCCGCGATAACCGCGACCGACCAGCAAAGGCAGGCGTCCGCAATGATCAATATGGGCATGGCTGAGCACGACGGCATCGATTGAATCTATTTCAAACGGAAATTCCAGTTCATTGCGTTTTTCATCTTCTTCGCCGCCCTGGATCATTCCGCAATCGAGCAACAGGATTTTGCCGTTGGCATGCACTTCGTGACACGAACCGGTGACTTCGCCGGCCGCACCGTGGAATCGGACTTTCATTTTCAATACCCTTAGATAACCTGACCACAGGGTATTCCTATTTTCCGTAAATGTTTAGCCTGCATCGGACACAAAAAAGCCGGGCAAGCCCGGCTTGGTTTGGATCATCGAAATTTAATTATTTACTAACATTCATTTCTTTCAGAAGACGCGGCGCGGGATCCACCTGTTCCATCATCCAGAGAATGTAACGGATATCGACATGGATGGTACGTTTCAAGGCGGGGTCATACAGCCAGTTCGCGGCAACACTTTCGATATTACCGTCGAACGCCAAACCGACCAATTCACCTTTTGAATTGAGCGTCGGCGAACCCGAATTGCCGCCGGTAATGTCGGTATCGGTCATGAAATTCACCGGTACCGAATTTAGACTGGCGACTGCACGATTACCGTAGCGTTTTTCACTGATGGCTTTCAACAGGTTTTTCGGCGCGTCGAACGGTTCGGTATCGGTCGCTTTCGCGGCAATGCCATTCAAGCTGGTGAATGGCACGTAGTTCACGCCCTCCTGCGGCGAATACCCCACGACTTCACCGAAAGTGATGCGCAGCGTACCGTTGGCATCGGGATAAACGGCCAGACCCTGGCTGCGGTTGTAATCGATCACGCCTTGCAGGTACTGGGGGCGGTACTTCACGTCATTGCCCGAATCATTCCTTTCATTTTCTTCAAGCTCCAGCATGGTTGGCATCAATGCGACCGCGAGCTTGATCATCGAATCATTGCTGCTTTCGAATTGCTTGCGTGGTGCACCGAACCATTTGCTGCGCTCCGCGGCATCGGTCAATTTGGTATTGGCATACAGCGTGTCCAGACTGCGATTGATCGCCGTCTGGTTATTGCCGCCCAGCCATTTATCCAGCGCCGGCAGTCTTTCCGCTGCAGGTAACTGAATATATTGCTGCAACCAGTAATTCAGCATCTTGCGATCCATGCCGACTTCAAAACGCTTTTCAAAGGTATCGATAGAACCCTTTTGATTTGCCATATCGCGTTGCTGGTAACCGGCAACCCGCTCTGCATCCGGCTTTTCATTTTCAATCGATATGCGATAGAGGGAGCGGGCAACGCCATACAAACCGCCCATGCCTCCGATAGCGATATTGCGGGCCTGCAGCTTCTTGCGTTGTTCGAAAAGCTTTACCAATTCCGCATGCGCGTTTAAAGCCGCTTCGCCTTTATTGCCTTGCTTCGCGAGCCAGGCAAGTACTTTTGCCTCTTCACGGTCTTTTTGCGCGACTGAACCGGTCTTGTTGAATGTATCAAGCTGGCCCTGATAGTTTTTCATCGTATTCAACTGGCCACGCAAGGTCGGCGCATATTTTATTTTCACGCTTTGGTCGCTTTTGCCCGCTTCTTCGATGAGGGCAATCACGTTCCTGAAATTTTTCACGCGGGTCGGATAAGCCCAGCTTGCCGTGTTGGCAAATTCCGGCGCCAAGGCATAGCGCGCGGTGCTGCCGGGATAGCCGGCAATCATCGCGAACTCGCCCTGTTTCAAGCCGTCACTGCCGATGCGCAAAAACTGTTTCGGACGATAAGGCACGTTGGCCTTGTCGAATGCCGCCGATTCACCGGTCGGACTGACATAGGCGCGGAAGAAGGTGAAGTCACCGGTATGGCGTGGCCACATCCAGTTATCGATTTCGCCACCGTAATTGCCGACCGAACGCGGCGGCGCGTAGACCAGGCGCACATCCTTTATTTCGCGTTGCTTGAAAAGCTTGTACTGCAATCCGCCGAAAAAGCGCGACATGCTGCAACGGTAGCCGGGCATTTTTTCGCACTCCCCGACCAGCGCTTTACCAGCAGCCTCAATCGCCTTGTCTCGCGTAGCACCATCCATCTCGGGCGTTAATTTGCCTTTGACGGTAGCGGTAACGTCAGTGATGGCTTCAGTCACGAATACGCGTGCATTCGGGCCGCCGCTTAACTCGTCGGCTTGCGTTGCGGCGTTGTATCCGGTTTCCAGCAAATTTTTCGTCGGCGTGGAATTGAATTGTATTTGACTGGTTGCGCAATGATGGTTGGTAATCACCAAACCATCCGGTGAAACAAAACTGGCGGTGCAGCCGCCTAGACTGATGACTGCTCCGACTGGCTGGCCGGTGAGATCGGCCAACTGATTTGGCGCCAGCTTCAAGCCGGCTTTCTTGAGTGGGGCGGCAATTTCCGGCAATTGCTCCGGAACCCACATACCTTCTGCTGCTGCAACCTGGAAACTCAATAATAAAAACGAACCCGCCAACAAAAAACGCATGTGCGTACATCCCCGGAATTTTTGACCGCTAATCTTATTACGCCGCGTTTTGCTTGCATGTATCCCAAAAGTCATGCTTAGCTAGGGCTTCGTAGATTCAACAGGGGTGAATCACTATGCGTAAATTGCTTTTCATTGCCATGTCTTGCGCTCCTGTTTTGGCGCAAGCCGACAATGGCACCGGCTCGCTCGGCTCCGCATTGAACGGCATATGCTCTGCCGCAACGCCGGGAAATGCATTCTTTAGTCGTTGCCAGGAATACCTCGCCGCTACCGACCCGCAGGCGGCAACCCGAATCGCTGCCGGACAAAGACTCGAAGAACTCCCCGGTCAAGGTCGTGCCAGCACACGCAGCCAACAGCAGGATCAAATCGTCTCGGAAGACCTCGGTCAAGGTTGGTCGGTATTTTTAAGCGCCGATCTCGGACGACTCGACCGCGACACCAGTTTCAACGAAGCCGCGTTTGACGGCAGCGCCGACCGATTAACCGGCGGCGTTAACTATCAGCTCAATACACATTTGCTTCTGGGTTTGGCGCTGAACCACACGCGCGAGACACTCGATTTCGACCAATCCGGCAGCAGCAATAATTCCAGCATGAACGGCGCGCTGCTAACGGCCAATTTCAGTCCGAACGAGCATTTCAGTTTCGATGCCTATTACGGCCGCTTCAGCGGCAACACCAAAAATATACGCAATATCGACTACACGATCGAAAGCACGCCCGGCAACTTCCAGACTTTTTCATCACAGGCATTCGCCTCTCCCGGCGTATCACGCAATGTCGCCGGTGTTTCTGGCTCTTGGTTGTGGAACAAGAATGCCTGGTCGGGCGGCATCAGTTTCGGCATGGATCAATCTAAAACCCGGCTAGATGCCTACAGCGAAACCGGCGGCAACGGATTCGGCATCGATGTCGGCGAAAGAAACATCAAGTCGCGAACCGGATCACTCAGCTTCAATGTATCGAAAACCTATTCCGTCGATTGGGGCGTGGTGATACCAAATGCACGCCTGGGCCTGAAAAAGGAATACGACAATCCCGGCCGTCAATTGGCGGTGCAATTTACGCAGGACAGCACCAATACCAACATCCTGTTTGACACCTCCGACCCGGATACCCAATGGGGCGAAGTGGGTATCGGCGTCAGCTTGGTGATGAAAAAGGGACATCAGGCGTTTTTCGAATATCGCCAGCGATTTGCCCATGATTTTCTGCAGGAACGCAGCCTGGCGCTGGGCTGGCGGATGGAGTTTTAGCCGGATTTTCACCTCGCCAAGGGTATAATGCGGCACGCTCACAAGGTGCCCACTATGACTGCAATGATGAAAGCGCTGGTCAAACGCCATGCCGAAAAAGGTATCTGGATGGAACAGGTTCCGGTTCCTACTCCGGGTCCGAACGAAGTCCTGATCAAACTCGAAAAAACCGCCATCTGCGGCACCGATCTTCATATCTACAAATGGGATGAATGGTCGCAACGCACGATCAAACCCGGCCTGGTGATCGGCCACGAATTTGTCGGCCGCGTCGTCGAATTGGGCCCGGGTGTTACCGGCTACAAAATCGGTGATCGTGTTTCCGCCGAAGGCCATATCGTTTGCGGTCATTGCCGCAATTGCCGCGCTGGTCGCCAGCATCTATGCCCGAATACGATTGGCATCGGCGTAAATCGCACCGGTGCATTCGCCGAATACATCGCAATGCCGGCTTCGAATCTTTGGCCGATTCCGGATGGTATTTCTTCCGAACTGGCTTCGTTTTTTGATCCCTACGGCAATGCCGCACACTGCGCGCTCGAATTCGACGTGATCGGCGAAGACGTGCTGATTACCGGGGCCGGTCCGATCGGCATTATCGCCGCCGGCATTTGCAAACACATCGGCGCGCGCAATGTGGTGGTGACCGACGTCAACGACTACCGCCTGAAACTTGCGGCCGACATGGGCGCGACGCGGGTCGTCAACGTATCCAAGCAATCACTGAAAGAAGTGATGAAAGATCTGCATATGGAAGGTTTCGATGTCGCGCTGGAAATGAGCGGCAATCCGCAGGCCTTCAACGACATGCTCGATTGCATGTACCACGGCGGCAAAGTGGCCTTGCTCGGCATTCTTCCGAAAGGCGCCGGCATTGACTGGGACAAGGTCATTTTCAAGGGCCTGACGCTGCAAGGTATTTATGGCCGAAAAATGTACGAGACCTGGTACAAGATGACGCAAATGGTACTCACCGGTTTTCCATTGCAAAAAGTGTTAACCCATCAAATCCATATTGACGATTTCCAGAAAGGTTTCGAACTGATGGAGTCAGGCCAATGCGGAAAAGTGGTCTGCAGCTGGAACTGATCCTTTTTCAAGACAATAAAAAACGGGGCTTTCGCCCCGTTTTTTATTGCGCGATTTGAATCAATCGCTTAAATCAACCGCCAACCGAGAAAGCCAATACGAACTGGTCGGAAACTTTGCCGTTGATATTGGTATCGTAATAATTGACGCCGATATTGATCGGACCAAAATCGCGATTCACACCGAGCGTCCAGTCGTTGTAATTGCCGCCGCCTTCAAAATCGGTGTGACCCAGACCGGCAGTCAGGTTGAAACCGTTACCGACATCCCAGCTACCGCCAACGGCCAGATAAAGCTGCGAGACATCTGCATTACCGTAGTTGTTGGTATAGCCGACGGTGAAGGTCAGCATTTCACTATAGGTAACGACACCGATGAATTCGTTGTAATTGATATCGAAACCGTCGTTGCCACCCAGATAGCTGTAACGCGTGAGGTTCAGGTCGAGGTTCCAGTCATCGCTCAGATCGACGTTGTAACCAACGTAGAGATCGGCCTCGAAATCATGGCCGAGGGTTGAACCGTAATCAACGTTCGAGCCCCAGGCACCGATGTAAAAACCGGAATCGCCGAAACTGTAGTCGACACCGGCTTGCAATGCAGGATCGAAATCGGTTTGTGAAATACCGCGGAACACATAGTCACTCACCACTGAAGCATTGAAGCTCAGATTCGATTCACTCTCGTCTGCCGCTTTTTCTTCGGCCGGAGCTTCTTCTGCAGCCGGTGTGGCTTCTTCCGCGTCTTGAGCAAAGGCAAAAGTCGGTAACGCAAACAACGCAGCGGCTAGAGCCAGGGAAAGCTTGTTCGTCATGTTGATCTCCTGTTTTTTTAGGTTTATGACTTGGTCTCGGGTAGCACCCATGTATCGTCAGGGCCGCGGTTCCAAGCACTCAAGAACACGGCTAACGATATATTAACCGGTGTTTGTCATGTATATAGATACGTCTCCGTATATTTACTCTAAAAAACCGGTAAAAAGTCGTAAAAATGTGATTTACCGCGACAAATTAAGACCGATAATGTCGGCCTCGCCTCATTCAACTCGATGAACCCATATGACCCAGACCGCAATTGCGCTTTATTCGGAAGAACTCAAACAAATTCGTGATCAGGGCCTGTTCAAGTCGGAACGCATTATCACCAGTCCACAATCCTCCGAAATCGAACTGGCCGATGGCAGCAAAGTGCTCAATTTCTGTGCCAACAACTATCTCGGTCTGGCCGACCACCCCGACATCATCGAAGCCGCCAAGCAGGCGCTTGATAGCCATGGTTTCGGCATGGCGTCGGTACGTTTCATTTGCGGCACCCAGGATTTGCACAAACAGCTCGAAAAAAAGATCGCCGATTTTTTCGGAACCGAAGATACGATTTTGTATGCCGCCTGTTTCGATGCCAATGGAGGTTTGTTCGAGCCTTTATTGACGGAACAGGACGCGATCATCTCCGACTCGCTGAACCATGCTTCGATTATCGATGGCGTACGTTTGTGCAAGGCGCAACGCTTCCGCTACGCCAATTGCGACATGAAGGACCTGGAAGCACAACTGCAAGCCGCCGATGCCGCCGGCTGTCGCATCAAGATGATTACCACCGACGGCGTATTTTCGATGGACGGCTTTATCGCGCCCCTCGATGAAATCTGCGCACTGGCGAAAAAATACAATGCATTGGTGCATATCGATGAATGTCATGCGACCGGCTTTCTGGGTGAACACGGCAAAGGCTCGGCCGAAGTAAAGGGTGTACTCGACCAAATCGACATCATCACCGGCACGCTCGGAAAAGCGATGGGTGGAGCCCTCGGTGGTTTCACCACGGCAAAAAAAGAAGTGATCGAATTATTGCGTCAACGTTCGCGGCCGTATCTGTTTTCCAACTCATTGCCGCCGCATGTCGTTGCTGCCGGGATCAAGGCGTTCGACATGCTGGCAAGTGCCGGTGAATTGCGCACGCGCCTGCAGGAAAACACCCGCTACTTCCGCGAGCAAATGTCGGCAGCCGGTTTTGATCTGAAGCCCGGCGTGCATCCGATCGTTCCCGTCATGTTGTACGACGCGCCACTCGCGCAAAAATTCGCCGCGCAATTACTGGAAGAAGGTGTTTACGTGATCGGTTTTTTCTTCCCGGTCGTTGCCAAAGGCCAGGCCAGAATTCGCACGCAAATGAGTGCCGCACATACGCGCGAACAACTCGAGCGTACCGTTGCGGCATTCATCAAGGTCGGAAAAAACCTGGGCGTGATTTCATGAAGCTACCGACTCTACAGACTTGGATGATGAATTTTCTTCAACCGGGAATGTTATGCATCACGCTGGCACTGGCTGCCTGCAGCCACGACAAAGTTGAGACAAGTACCCCCGTCGAAGCGGAGTCTGGAGCAACGATTCCCGCCGTCATAAAACCTGAAATAACGACACCGACAGTGACGGAACCGGCCAGACAAGAGCCGCCCGCTGAAAAACCCGCCGTAAATCAAACTCCAGCCAGTGAGCTCACAGTACTGAAACCCGGACAATTCGCCAGCATCAATGCGTCAACGATCCTGCATTATGTTCGCCTGGTCAGTGACAGCCGCTGCCCCGTCGGCACACAATGCATCTGGGCCGGCGAGGCGACCATCCAATTGACGCTTGAATCCGGCAGGGAAAAACAGACTTTTACGTTGACGGACAGGGCAAATACAAAAGACGTGCTGGGTTTCGGCATCGAACTGGTTTCGATCGATCGTGGTCACCTGATCAACATCCGTGTGCGAAAACTTTAAGCAAGCGAAAGAACGGTAAAAATGCGCATCGGCCTTCGTCGAAAATTTCTGCTGGCTGTCCAGACCGATGCTGAAGCCATATTGACAGACAAGGTATGGAGCACGCGCTGCCTGCATTGCCGTGCCCGGCTGCAAGTACGCGACGATGGCGAGGCGATGGGCCATTGCACGCTGGAACATGTGATACCGCAGGCATGGTTCGGCGAACGTGCGGCGAAAAATCTGTGTTCTCGCGTCGATGATGATGCCGATGATGCACGCAATCTGGCGCTTGCCTGCACACGCTGCAATCATGACAAGGGGAAAAGCCATGATGCACGTGGCCCCGGTGATGCGCGCGCCGTTGAAGTCATAAGCGCCCTGTTTGCAAAACGCACTGCACGATGGCGGCAATGGAATTTACCGCCTTGATCTCATTCCGGGTTTCATACGATGGGCATTGCGCACCATTCCAATGTAGTGGGCGTTGCCCACCCTATGGAATGATTTCGTTTTTATTCAGCGGGCGCCACTGCCCTTTCGCCAATTCGCCTAGTTTCAAAGCGCCGATTTGAATCCGGATCAATCGCAATACATCGATATTCAATTCGGCAAGAATCCTGCGGATCTGCCGGTTTTTTCCTTCATCCAGAATAATTTCGAGCCAGGCATTTTTTTCGCCTTCGCGCAAAACCGATACCTGTTTCATTGCATGCAGTTCGCCTTCGATCAAGACGCCTTGGCGCATTTTTTCGAGCTCATCGGAATTCGGCACGCTATTGATCTGCACATGGTAGGTTTTATCCAGGCCTGATTCCGGCGATGTAATGCTTGCGCCCCAGGCAGTGTCGTTGGTAAACAGCAGCAAGCCTTCGCTGGCTTTATCCAGACGCCCGACCGGCGCCAACCAGGGCAAACCGGCTCCATCAAAACAGCGATACACGGTATCGCGGCCTTTTTCATCGCTCGTCGTCGTGACCAGGCCGCGAGGCTTATTCAGCAGGATATAAACCGGTTCCGCGGCTTTACAGGCCAGATCAGCTACCGACACCTCGTCACGATCCTGCAGCACCGGAAATTCCGGATCACGTACCACGCGGCCATTGACCGATACCCGCCCCTCACGCACCCATGCGGCGGCTTGCGTACGCGAGGCCAAGCCCTGCTTCGACAGGATTCTTGCAACACCAAACCGTTTGCCAGGAACTTCTTTCATCGCCATAGGATGACGTATGGTCGCGAATTTCGCTACGCTTGGGTTTTGGGGAGTCTGCCATGTCGGAACACCGCGTCAATCTTGAATGGAAAACCGGCGAGGAAGATTTTTCTTCGGCGAATTACACGCGCAACCACCGTTTAAGCTTTGATAACGGTGTTGCGGTATTGGCCTCTGCTGCTCCCGACTACCTTGGCGATGCCGGGGCGATTGATCCCGAAGAAATGTTGGTGGCGTCGCTCAGCAGTTGCCATATGCTCACGTTTCTGGCCATTGCATCCAAACGTACTTACAGTGTCGTAAGTTATCAGGACAATGCAATCGGTTTTCTGGAAAAAAATGCGGCTGGAAAAATGGCCGTTACTCGCGTCGAGCTTTCGCCAAAAGTGGTTTTCTCGGGTGATAAACAACCCGGTCCGGAAGAGCTCGAGACCATGCACCACAAGGCGCATGCAAATTGTTTTATTGCCAATTCGGTTACGTGTGAAATAAAAGTGAAGCTCTAAACCCCGATTCACCCATCAATCACCCTATCTACTGCAAAATCCGGCACATGACTTCAACTCCCGCAGAGCCTGACAAACGATCGTTATTTCGCCGCAGCATTGTTGCCTTTATTCGCTGGTTCGATACCTCGGCGAAGGTCGAAACCGGCGAAGCAGACCCTGACACCATTGATTGGTTGCGGGTCATTCCCTTTATCGCGATGCACTTGGCCTGTCTTGCCGTGCTATGGGTCGGCTTCTCATGGTTTGCCTTATGGGTAGCGTTGGGTTTGTACGCGATTAGGATGTTCGCGATTACCGGTTTTTATCACCGCTATTTTTCACACAAGGCATTTCGTACATCACGCCCGATGCAATTCCTGTTTGCTGCCATTGGCGCCGCAAGTGTGCAACGTGGCCCCTTGTGGTGGGCGGCGCATCATCGCCACCATCATCGCCATGCTGACACCGAGCACGATATGCATTCACCGCGCCACGGTTTTTTTCGTAGCCACATGGGCTGGTTCCTGACCAAGCGCGGTTTTGCCACCAACCTTGCCAACATTCCCGATCTGGCAAAGTTTCCCGAACTGCGTTACCTGGATCGTTTCGATATCGTGGTGCCGTTTTTTTTGGCGGTAGGATTATTTTCCCTCGGTACATGGTTGAAAACCGCTGCGCCGCAATTACACACCAGCGGCCCGCAACTTCTGGTCTGGGGCTTTTTTGTTTCGACGATCGTATTGTTTCACGCCACGGTAACCATCAACTCGCTAGCACACCGCTGGGGAACCCGCCGCTACAAAACCAATGATGACAGTCGCAACAATGCCTTTCTTGCTCTGATTACTTTCGGCGAGGGTTGGCATAACAACCACCACCATTTTCCCGGATCGGCGAGCCAGGGTTTCAAATGGTGGGAACTGGACATGACTTATCTCGCGCTGAAAACCATGTCCTTGTTCGGCCTGGTCTGGGATTTGAAAGTCGTACCGCCACAACTCAAACGCAATTCATTCGAAGCCCTATGAAAATCGCAGTTATCGGTAGCGGCATCGCCGGCATGGGCAGTGCTTATTTGTTATCACGCCAGCATGAAGTCGTGTTGTTCGAAAAAGAAAGCCGGCTCGGCGGGCACACCCATACCCATGCCGTTCACCAGGGAAACAGGGACTACCAGATCGACACCGGGTTTATCGTATTCAATCCCGATAACTACCCTTTGCTGAGCAAGTTACTCAACGAACTGAATGTGGCGACACAAAAAACCGAGATGGGATTTTCGGTGCAAAACGCGGCAACGGGTCTCGAATACAACGCCACCAATTTGAATGCGATGTTTTGCCAGCGCAGCAATCTGTTATCGCCGAAATTCATCCGCATGACGACCGACATCCTGCGTTTTTACCGCGAATGTCCGAGCCTGCTCAACTTGCCAGATGATGGCCCTACCCTCGGCGAATACCTCAAGAAAAACAATTATTCGCAATTATTCATCGATGACCATATCGTGCCGATGGCCTGCGCCCTGTGGTCATCACCCTCCGACACGATTGCGCAATTTCCGGCGAAATACCTGGTGCAGTTCATGCACAACCACCGCATGCTGCAGGTAAACGAGCGGCCCGAGTGGCGGGTAGTACAAGGCGGCTCAAGCAGTTATATACGCTCGCTGGAAAAAGTCTGGGCCGTTGATATCCGTTTGAATGCCAAGGTGCAAAGCGTTACGCGCGAGCATGACGGCATACGCGTAAAAACCGCAGAGGGTGACGAGCATTTCGATCAGGTTGTTTTCGCCTGCCATAGCGACCAGGCACTTGCACTATTGTCCGATGCCAATCCGCTGGAACGCGAAATACTGGGGGATCTTCCCTATCAGGAAAACGAAACCGTACTGCATACCGACGCTTCTATCCTGCCGAAAAACAAGAAAGCCTGGGCCGCATGGAATGCCTATATTCCGGCCTCGAAAACCGAGGCCTGCACGGTCAGTTACTGCATGAATATCCTGCAATCGGTGCAGTCGCCGGAACCGTTCGTGGTCACGTTGAACCGTACCGTCGATATTGCCCCGGAAAAAATCATTGCGAAGATGCGCTATCAGCATCCGATGTACACTCACGCCAGCGTTCTGGCGAAAACCCGTCGACATGAGATCAATGGCAAGAACAATACCTGGTATGCCGGTGCCTACTGGGGTTTCGGTTTCCATGAAGATGGTTTGCGCAGCGGCGTTGAAGTCGCACGTGCACTGGGTAGCAACTGGTGAGTGAGCCATTTGCCAGCGCCATTTACGAAGGCCGAATCCGGCACCGGCGTTATGCGGTCAAACCGCATGATTTCGAATACCGTATTTACCAGCTTTACCTGGATTTGGCCGAGCTTGATCATGTTTTCAAAAAGCGCTGGTTCTGGTCTTTCAACAAACTGAATTTTGCTTGCGTACTGCGCCGCGATTATTACGGCGATGCCAATATGTCAATCGAGCAGGCCGTGCGCGACCGAGTACAAAACGAAACCGGCATCCGACCTAGCGGCCCGATCCGCCTTTTGACACACGGCCGTTATTTCGGTTTCACTATGAATCCAGTCAGTTTTTATTATGGCTTCAAGGACGACGGTGAAACGCTGGACTGGATACTCGCCGAAATCACCAATACACCCTGGGGCGAGCGCCACGCCTATTTCTTGCCGATCAATGCGGCAGGCAAAAAAGCAAACACCTGGCATTGGGATTTCACGAAATCTTTTCATGTTTCGCCGTTCTTGCCGATGGACAGGAATTACCATTGGGCATTTGAATCCCCCGGCACCAGTTTGCGCGTACACATGGATGTGATGCAGCAATCCGCTCGCGATTTTGACGCCACCCTGATCATGGAACGCAAGCCGCTGAACGCGAACACGCTGGCTTCATGCCTGCTGCGGTATCCCTTCATCACCTTCAATATCGCGCTCGGGATTTATTGGCAAGCCATGAAACTATGGATCAAGCGCATTCCGTTTTACCCGCATCCAAAAACTGTCACGCCACAACCTGGAGTCACCCATGAGTAGTCCTGTCGAATCATTGACGAGTGAAATAAACGCTACCGACGCTTTCGGTTTCGTGACTCGTTTTTTACGCCAGAAAATTCACCAGCAACTGTCACAAATCCGCGGTGGCCGGATTCATCTGGTGGATGCTTTAGGCAGCGCAATGCTGGGCAATGACGAATCGGCATCGGGCATCCATGTTCGCCTGAATATTCACAGCCCGGAATTCTATCGCCAGGTCGCGCTGAATGGATCGGTTGGCGCTGGCGAATCCTACATGGATAATCTGTGGCATTGCGATGATTTGGTCGGACTCATCCGTTTGCTGGCCATCAACCGCGATCTGCTCGACGGCATGGAATCAGGCACCGCGAAAATCGGCGGCTGGCTTATGAAGGCAGCACATGCGTTTACCCGCAACACACGTGCCGGCAGCAAGAAAAACATCGCCGCGCATTACGATCTCGGCAACGATTTGTTCAAACTGTTCCTGTGCAACAACATGATGTACTCGTCTGCGATATTCGCGAAAGAAGACGATACGCTCGAACTGGCCTCCGATCGCAAACTCGAGCGCATCTGCCAGAAACTCGATTTGAAACCCGGCGACCACCTGATTGAAATCGGCACCGGCTGGGGCGGCATGGCGCTTTACGCAGCCAAAAACTACGGTTGCAAAGTAACGACCACGACGATTTCAAAAGAACAGCATGCCTTGGCAAGCCAACGCATTGCCGAAGCCGGCCTCGGCGAGCGCGTTACTTTGTTGCTGAAGGATTATCGCGACCTCGAAGGCAGCTACGACAAACTGGTATCGATTGAAATGATCGAAGCCATCGGCCACCAGTATCTCGACACCTATATGGCGAAGTGCACTTCGCTGCTGAAGCCCGATGGACTGGCGCTGATTCAGGCGATCACCATCGAAGACCATCGCTATGAACAGGCGCTGCATTCGGTCGATTTTATCAAGCGCTATATTTTTCCCGGCAGCTTTATTCCCTGCGTCAGTGCAATGGTCAATGCTGCCGCACAGTCGGGCCCCTTGCGTTTGCTGAATCTGGAAGACATCGGCCCGAGCTATGCACGCACACTGCATGAATGGCGTCGCCGTTTCATGGGCCAGCTCGAAAATGTCCGTGCATTGGGCTATGACGACCGTTTCATCAAGATGTGGGAATTCTATCTGGCATATTGCGAAGGCGCCTTCATCGAGCGCTCGATCAGTGACGTACATTTGCTGTTCGCCCGCCCGCTGAACAAGCGCGCGGAATTTTTGCCATCGGGTACCAACGCATAATGAAACTGCCCTGGTCAAAGATACTGAATGCCGTCGGCTACCAAATCGTATGGTTCGCGACGCTTTTCAGCGCCAGCAATGGCAATTTCTGGCTTGGTTTTTTGCTCAGCGCGATATTTGCATCATTGATGCTTTGTTTCGGCGGCAAGGCCAGGCAGGACAGTCGCATCGTGCTTATCGGACTGGTACTGGGCGTTGCGATTGACTCGCTGTTTTCCGCTTGCGGCTGGATTCAATATACATTGCCTTGGTCAGTGATCGGGTTCGCACCGCTCTGGATTATCGCCTTGTGGCTTTCCTTCTCGTTCACCCTGAATCATTCGATGTCATTTCTACGAAATAATTATTTTCTCGCGGCTGCCTTTGGCTTTCTCGGAGGCCCTTTGGCTTACTGGTGCGCCGATCGCGTTTTCAACGTAATTGGCTACGGCACGAATTTCACTTTTGTAATGCTCGCGCTCGGTCTGTGCTGGGGAATTGTGATCCCCGCCATTTTCTATATCGATAAACGGATGTCATTCCATGACAAACCGAACAAGGCCCTTGCCTGATGTGGAACGTGATTTTAAGCGTGTGGTTTATGTCTGCAATCGTGATGACGGCAGCCTGGTTCTTCTCCATGCGCGTAAAAAACGTGGGTTACGTTGATGTGGTCTGGGCCGGACTGATGGCCGCTGCAGCCGTTCTGGTGAGCTATCTTGGCAGTGGCTCCGATATACCGAGAGTTCTTGTCGCGCTGTTTGGAGGAATCTGGGGCGCGCGCCTTTGCATTCATCTGCTGAAGCGCGTGCTGCATGAAGCGGAAGATGGGCGTTACCAGGCATTGCGCGCCACCTGGAATGGCAGCCCGGCAAAGTTTTTCGTGTTCTTCCAGATGCAGGCGGTTATCGTCGCACTGTTTTCAATTCCTTTTTATGCCGCTGCATCGCGCCACTCAAGCGCACTCACTATCTGGACAATTGCTGCCATCGCCGTCTGGATAATCAGCGTGTTTGGCGAATACCTCGCAGACGAGCAATTATCTAAATTTCGCACCAATCCCGGTAACAAGGGCCAAACCTGTCGTGATGGTCTGTGGGCGTATTCACGCCACCCCAATTATTTCTTCGAATGGTTGCATTGGTTTGCCTATGTTTTTCTGGCAATCAACAGTGAATATTTTTGGTATAGCCTGGTCGGGCCGGTCGTGATGCTGGCATTCCTGTACCGGGTCAGTGGCATTCCGTGGACCGAGGCGCAAGCTTTGCGGAGTCGCGGAGAAAATTATAAAAACTATCAAGACGAAGTCAGTGCTTTTATTCCCTGGCCACCCCGCAAACCAAAACAATAAACCCGAACCTGAAAAATCTGCCGAGTATTTGAATGTCTCTTATCGACCTTTGTGAAAATGGATATATCCCGGATGCCTTGACGCGTTACGGCATTCGCCAGCTTTGCCGGCAGCGTTTGATCGAAGAGGACGCGCAGGATGTAGAGAAAGCCGACCGGCGTTTTCGCAAGATGCTGGATGAACTCAAGCAAAGCCCGATTGCAATCGAGACTGCCGCCGCCAATGAGCAGCATTACGAAGTGCCGACACGGTTCTTCCAGTTGTGTCTCGGCAAGCGCCTGAAATATTCGTCCTGCTTCTACAAGACCGGCAGCGAAACCCTGGACGAAGCCGAAGTCGCTATGCTTGGGATGTACTCCGAGCGTGCGGAATTGAGCGACGGGCAGCATATTCTCGAGCTCGGTTGCGGCTGGGGCTCGTTGACGCTGTGGATGGCCGAGAAATATCCGAATGCGAAAATCACTGCAGTATCGAACTCGGCGACGCAGAGATTGCATATCGAAGGCGTTTGTCGCGAGCGCGGCTGGCAACACGTCAAGGTGATCACCTGCGACGTGAATACGCTCGAAATGGATGCAAACCAGTTTGACCGCGTTGTCTCGGTCGAAATGTTCGAACACATGCGCAACTACCAGACCTTGCTGAACCGCGTTTCGAAATGGATGAAGCCGGAAGCAAAACTGTTCGTGCATATATTCTGCCATCGCTACGTGATGTATCCGTTCGAAACCGAGGGCGACAACAACTGGATGGGTAAATATTTCTTTACCGGCGGCATCATGCCATCGGCCGACACACTGCTACATTTCCAGCAGGATTTATCCATCGAACAGCGATGGCTGGTGTCTGGCGAGCACTATGAAAAGACGTCGAACCATTGGCTAGCCAACCAGGATTTGCACCGCGACGAGATCATGCAAATCATGAAGTCCACTTACGGCGACAAGGATGCCGTCCGCTGGTTCAATCGCTGGCGAATATTCTGGCTTTCCTGCGCGGAATTATTCGGCCTGGAAGGCGGTAACGAATGGTTGGTAGCGCATTATTTATTCGGCAAGCGCTGACCCCGCAATAAAAAAGCCCGCGTTTGCGGGCTTTATATCTGGTTTAAATACCCCCGTGCTGCGGGTATCTGCTCAACAAGCTTTTTCTTTTGTCGGCTTGCAGTCAACGGTAGCCGGGGCCGTATCGGTGCCCTGCTTCCCTGTGGCGACGCGAATGCCTTTGGCCTTCATCCATGCATCAAATTCCACCGATGTCATCCGCTTGCCGTTCTGGTTCATGTCAAAACGCCATGGCGTGTTGTCGTCCTTCGTCTTGGGAACATAGGCGCCGTTGGATGGCAGTGGTGTCGCTGCCGAAGCCGTGTTCGGTGTATTGGATTTAAGCCTGGAGCGGGCAATAAAGTCTCTCAGGATGACGCAATTTATAGCGGTGCTATTTCGCGAATTCAACATTTCTTCCACTGGCGCATTAATCAATTCGAATGTCGATTCCGTACGAACGACCGAACATTTGCCTGCGGCCATCAAGCTCGGCGAGACACCAAAAAAGAACAGGAAAGAAGCCAACAACAAAAGATTCTGTTTTAAGCGCATCGGGCACATCCGGAAATATTCACTGGGACGAGCATAGGCGGCAATGAATTAATTGGCAACAAAAAAGAAGCCCGGCCAAGGCCGGGCTTCGTTCAGCTTAGAAACAATTCAGATTAATTCTGAACGTTCAGCTCGGTGCGACGGTTACGTGCGCGACCTTCTTTCGTGGTGTTGACGTCGATTGGCTTCACTTCACCGAAACCATTCGGACCAACCAAACGAGCAGCGTCTACGCCTTTGCCGGTCAGGTAGTTGTACACGACTTGTGCACGACGTTGTGACAGGTCTTGGTTGTAGGCTTCGGTACCGACCGAGTCAGTATGACCAGCAACTTCAACGCGGAGTTGTGGGTACTTGTTCAGGATGTCGGCAGCTTCGTCGAGGATCACGACAGCGTCAGGACGCAGAGTGTCTTTATCGAAGTCGAAGTTCACGCCTTTCAGATCGATCGTCAAAGGCACTGGGCAGCCGTCTGGACCGATAGCTTGGCCAGCTTGTGAATTAGGGCAACGATCGTTGCAGTTGTTCACGCCGTCGCCGTCGTCGTCTTTCGTCGAGCAATCTTCAGCAGGAGGTGCAACAGGTGCATCTGGAGTCACTGGAGCTGGCAGGTTGCCAAGGGCAAACAGGACAGAAGCAGTTGCGTACAGATCTTGGTAATGGCCAGCATTGAAATCGTCGTTGAAATCAAAGCGCAAGCCGGTTTCGAGACGGATATCAACGTGATCGCTTACGTCAGCCTGCAAACCGGCGCCGACTTTTGCGAGCAGATTCGAGCCACCGTTCGAACTACCGCCCGGGAACTTGAATTTATTCTTCTGGGCGCCCAAACCTGCAGCCAGGTACGGCCACCAGTTACGGCCTTCCTTGATGAAATGGTAACGGCCAGTCACTGCAAGGCTGGTGAGTTCCCAATCGATATCAGGGAGGATGTCCAGGGATGGACTGGAACGATCGACTTCAACGTCAACCGAAACGTTTGGCGAGACCATCTTGCCAACGCCAAAACCGAACAGTGCGGCGTTTGAAGCATCACCGGTAAGAGCAGCATCGCGCTCTCCATCAGTACCTAAAATGCCAACGGTACCCGAAATGTACCAACGATCATCAAAGTCTTGAGCCATTGCTGATTGTGCCATCGACAGGCAACCAAGCAGGGCGCAACACAGGAGTTTCTTCTTCATAAAAATGCTCCAAATTCACTAGTTAAGACAAAAAATAAGTTTGCTTGCAGAACAGTTCAGAGCCCGCTAACAAATAGGAAATCAACGTTCCTGTATCCGGCACGTTAACGTGAACATAACAAATTTAACAACAAAAGCCAAGCTTTAACACTCAAACGACAAATAAATCGAGGAAGCGGTGAACCGGGGTACTTTCGAATTTCGAGGTATCCTGGGTCAAGGCCAAAATCTGCTTCACCTGGTGTGCCGACAGGTGCCCGCCAATGGCGTCTTCAAACTTTTTCAGCAGCACAGGTATGCCCTCTCCGCGGCGCTCGCGATGGCCGATCGGATAATCGATGGAGACCTTTTCGGTCTTGCTGCCGTCTTTGAAGAACACCTGTATCGAATTGCCGATATAGCGCTTGTCGACATCGAAATAATCCGCCGTGAATTGCGGGTTTTCCCGGACCACCATTTTCTCGCGCAGTGCATCAATGCGCGGATCCGACGCCACGGCATCGGTGTAATCGTCGGCGGTGAGTCGGCCAAAGATAAGGGGCACGGCAACCATGTACTGCAGACAATGATCGCGATCGGCGTAGTTTGCCAATGGCCCGGTTTTATCGATGATGCGAACGCCGGCTTCCTGCGTTTCCATTTCGATGCGCTCAATCTGGTCCAGCTTGCCGACAACCTGAGAATGCAGCTCCATGGCGCATTCCACTGCCGTTTGGGCATGAAACTCGGCCGGGAAGCTGATTTTGAACAACACGTTTTCCATCACGTACGCACCAAACGGCCGCTCGAACTGGAACTGATTGCCATTGAACAAGACATCGGCAAAGCCCCAGGTTTTGGCAGTAACGGCACTTGGATAGCCAACGCAGCCCTTGATGGCATTGAATGCATGGGTTACTGCACGACGGCAGGCATCACCCGCTGCCCAGCTCTTGCGGGGGCCGGCATTCGGGGCGTGACGATAAGTACGCAAGGCGCCGCCATCGATCCAGCTATGGCTGACGGCATTGATGATTTCCTCTTTGCCGCCGCCCAGCATGTGGGTGGTTACCGCGGTTGAAGCCAAACGCACAAGAATCACGTGATCAAGACCGACGCGATTAAAACTGTTCTTCAAGGCATAACCGCCCTGGATTTCATGTGCCTTGATGGCGGCGGAAAGTACATCGCGAATCAATACCGGCTTGCCGCCTTCACGCTCGGCTTTGCGGCTTTGATAATCGGCAACCGCAAGAATGGCACCGAGATTATCCGAGGGATGGCCCCATTCGGCAGCCAGCCAGGTGTCGTTGAAGTCCAGCCAGCGGACTTGCACACCAATATTATAGGCAGCCTGCACCGGGTCCAGTTCAAATGAGGTGCCCGGCACGCGAGCACCGCCGACCATGGTCGCACCCGGCACGATCGGGCCAAGATGCTTGGTGCATTCGGGATGCTTCATCGCCAACATGGAGCAACCAAGCGAGTCGAGCAACATATAACGCGCGGTCGTAAATGCTTCCGGCGAATCAATACGGTAATCGGTGACGTAATTTGCAATGTCCACCATGCTTTGATCGGGATCGGGGCGTTTGGCGGAGCGGATATCGTGGTGGCTCATGTGTTGGGTTCCGGCGCTGGTCAAAGAAGGCTATTTTGCCAGATTTCATGAATGTGTACTTGAGCAAATGCCGCTTTCAGGGCATCGTGGCAACTTTAATTCCGTGTAATCCCAATGAACTCCGCCAAATACCCGAATTTGTTTGCACCACTTGACCTTGGCCATTGCACGCTGCCGAATCGCATCTTGATGGGATCGATGCATACGGGCCTGGAAGACAAGAGCCGCGACTTCCCGAAATTGGCGGCCTACTTCCGCGAACGTGCGGAAGGCGGCGTCGGCCTGATGGTAACCGGCGGCGTTTCGCCCAACCTGGTGGGCTGGTTGAAACCTTTCGCGGCAAAACTCAGCTGGCCATGGGAAATCCACAAACATCGCATCGTGACCAAGGCGGTGCATGAAGCCAAGGGCAAAATTTGCATGCAGATTTTGCATGCAGGCCGCTACGGCTATCATCCGTTGACGGTTTCGGCGTCCGGAATCCAGGCACCGATCAATCCGTTCAAGCCTCGCGGCCTGAGCAACTGGGGCGTCGAAAGACAAATCAACGCTTTCGTCAATTGCGCGAAGCTGGCAAGAGACGCCGGTTATGACGGCGTTGAAATCATGGGATCCGAAGGCTATCTGATCAACCAGTTTTTAAGTCCGCGTACCAACAAGCGCGAGGATCAATGGGGCGGCAGCGCGGAAAACCGCATGCGCTTCGCAGTTGAAATCGTGCGTCGCACGCGCGAAGCCGTCGGCAAGGACTTCATCATTATTTATCGTTTGTCGATGCTCGAATTGGTCGATGAAGGCTCAGCCTGGGACGAAATTCTTGCGCAGGCAAAAGCGGTCGAAAATGCCGGCGCCACGATTATCAATACCGGCATTGGCTGGCATGAATCGCGTGTACCCACGATTGCCACCTCGGTGCCGCGCGCGGCATTCGCCGGCGTTACCGCCAAATTGAAACCGCATGTGAATGTGCCCTTGATTGCCACCAACCGCATCAATATGCCCGATGTCGCCGAAAGTATTTTGGCCAGTGGCCAAGCCGACATGGTGTCGATGGCGCGACCTTTATTGGCTGACTCGCAATGGGCAATCAAGGCCCGCGAAGGCCGCAGTGATGAAATCAATACCTGCATTGCCTGCAATCAGGCCTGTCTGGATCATGCTTTCGAAAGCAAGATTGCCAGCTGCCTCGTGAATCCCCGCGCTTGCGCTGAAACCGAATTGAATTACACCGCCACCAGCTCGCCAAAACGCATTGCGGTTGTCGGCGCAGGACCTGCAGGCCTCGCTTGCGCCACGGTAGCCGCGCAACGCGGACATCAGGTCACCTTGTTCGATGCCAGCCCGAAAATCGGCGGCCAATTTAATCTTGCGAAAAAAATTCCCGGCAAGGAAGAGTTTTACGAAACACTCCGTTATTTCGGACGGCAACTTGAATTGCACAAAGTCGAACAACGGCTGGGCATTCGTGTTGATGCCGAAGACTTGAAGGATTTCGACGAGGTCGTGCTGGCGACAGGCATTGTTCCGCGCAAGATCAGTTTCCCCGGAATCGATCACGCCAAAGTCTGCAGTTATATCGACGTGTTGACCGGCAAAGTGATTCCCGGCAAGAAGGTCGCGGTTATCGGTGCAGGCGGAATCGGTTTCGATGTCAGTGAATTTTTAATACACGATGGCGAATCCTCCACCCTGCACAAAGATCGCTGGATGCAGGAATGGGGCGTCAATGCCGACTTCAGCGGTCGCGGTGGACTTGCGCGACCAAAGCCCGAAGCCGCCGCCCGTGAGGTCTGGCTATTGCAGAGAACCGAAGGAAAAATCGGTGCAAAACTCGGCAAGACCACCGGCTGGATCCATCGCAGCACCTTGAAAGCCAAGGGCGTAAAAATGTTAGGCGGCATTACTTATCTCGGCGTGGACGATACCGGCTTTCGAATCCAGATCAATGGCGTCGAACAAACCTTGCCGGTGGATACCGTGGTGATATGTGCCGGGCAGGAACCGCTACGCACACTGGTCGAACCGCTCCAGGCACTGGGTAAGTCGCCCCATCTTATTGGCGGCGCCGACGTGGCGGCCGAGCTGGATGCGAAGCGCGCGATTAGCCAAGGCAGTCGATTGGCGGCAGGTTTTTAAGATCAGGGCATTCGAGAATTTTTATCTGGATTCATTTCCAATCAAGGGAAAAGCCATGAAACCTTTATTTGCAATCCTGTTCCTCCTTTCAAGCAATCTGGCTATTGCCGATGAACCGGGGAGCAGTGAGGCAACCGTAACGATTCTGCAGAGCAAGACTTCGGGAATCGACAAAGATGAAGTAGCCGCGATGAACGACATCACGACAATGGTCCAGAATCAGGATATTGATGGTGCGTTCCGGAAACTCGAGCCAATCCTTGCCAGGTGCGATTCCAGTCAAACCAGTTCCGATAAAAAAATCGTCTATTTTGAAGATGCCGTAGAGTTCCTCGAATACTCCATGGCAGCCGGCAATAAAAAAGATCTGGTCTGGATAAAAGATACCTGCCCATCTGCGTACAAAGCCGCTGCATTTCTTTATGTGGAAAAAGGCGATAGCGAAAATACGCTCAAATATCTGGACAAAGCGATCGAACGTGCACCATTTTGGGCCGAGCCCTTTACCGAACGCGGCTTCCTTCTGGGCAAACTCAAGAATTTCAAAGCCGCCAAAGCCGCCTATGAAAAAGCGATAGAACTTGCGAGCGCGCACGAAAGCTCCGCTTACGTGAAGCCCCTGGCCTTGCGCGGACTCGGCATTGTGCTGATTGACCTTGGCGAACTTGATCCTGCAAAAGCCGCACTTGAAGAATCACTGGTACTCGAACCAAACAACAAGCTGGCCTTGGGTGAGCTTGAATACATCGGACAATTACAGGCAAAAAAGTAAGGCTTCCAGCCAATGAACCGAGGTCTCGATACCGCGCATAAGCCCAATTTCGCGTTCAGAATGGCCGGTTTTCACAAAACTTAACGAAAAACCTATCCACAGCCTGTGCTTTAAAAAAGCCTGAGAAACCGGACGCTTAGCCGAGCTTTCGAGTATTCACTCCAACAAAATCAAGCACTTGAACAATTAATTCACAAAACTCGGGGGCGAGTTAAGTATGATTCGCCCCGAACCGGCCCGACAGACATTGATGTTGTCGGGTTTGCTCCAAACTCGAAACGAGGGTGGCGCGAAACGAACGCTTCAATGATTCAAGTTCGTCCACCCTAAATGCGAGGCTCAAGCCACCGACACCGATTCACTAAAAGAATCGGTGCTACTGCGAAAGCGGTCGGGTGAATTGCGGCGCGCCGATTTGAGGCACGAGTATGAAGTTATCTTTTTTGATGTGGTTGTCCAGCCTGCTGCCCCAACCCGTGGCAGACCCCTTGTGCTTGGCAACGACGGTATATCTGGAATCGCGCGACCAGTCCGAGCTGGGACAACGCGCGGTAGCTGAAGTGGCATTGCGTCGTCGTCAGGATGGTCGCTGGGGTGATTCGGTATGCGAGGTTGTCACCGCACCGAAACAGTTTGCCCCGACAATCGTCGGACCTGGCGTTCGTATCAAGTCGCTGGATTCCTGGCAGAAAGCCGTGAATGTTGCATTCGCTTCCCAGAAAGACTGGAAACAGCCTATAGGCAAGCGCAATGAAGTCGTCCCCGGTGCAAGTCATTTTGCGGCACGTAGTCTGGCAAACCCGACCTGGAGCAGTTATCCGGAAGTGGCCAAGATCGGTGACCACACGTTTTACAAGGTTGATCGCCTGAAACGATAAACCTTCGGTTGTAGCGCTGTATGCCGTCCTCGTCGGTATGCATCAGCGATACGAGAACCCGCTCAGGCAACTGGGCGGGTTTTTTATGTGCGGCTGGAATCTAGCGGCGCCAGAAGCGTTCCATTTCCAGGAACGTGAACGAGGCAGACCAGGTAATCATCACGAATCCGGTCAGCGCCTCGGTGCCTGCCAGGAACCGGATGGGACCCACGGGCGCCAGATCGCCGAAACCGACCGTGGTATAGGTCATCGCGGAAAGATAAATGGAGTCAAGAAAACTGGTCGAGGCGCTCGATACCACATGCCCTGTTTCAGGCCACAGCAGCAATGCCCAGTAGGCCAATCCGAACAGCCAAATTTCGATCACGTGCAAAAACAGCACGGCAAAAATGCCGTATAGCACTTTGCGGCGCGGCTGGTGGTCGTGGCGCCTGCCCAAGCCTTTTACCAACCAGCTCAGGCCTTCGTAGTGCACCATGACGCAAAGGCACACGACAATACCGGTTACCAACACCACAAGTCCGTTGGCATACCAGTTGCCGTACATCAGCGTTTATCGATGCCGACGTATTCGCGATCTTCCGGACCGGTGTAATTCGCGCTCGGGCGAATGATCTTGCCGTCCTGGCGCTGCTCGATCACGTGCGCGCTCCAGCCCGAGGTGCGGGCCATGACAAACAGTGGTGTGAACATCGCGGTCGGAATTCCCATCATGTGATAGGCCGAGGCGCTATACCAATCCAGATTCGGGAACATCTTCTTCAAATCCATCATCAGGTTTTCGATGCGTTCGCTGACGTCGAACAGGGTTTGATTGCCGCCCTGCTTGCACAGCTCTCGCGAGATTTCCTTGATGATCGGATTGCGCGGATCGCCGATCGTGTAAACCGGATGGCCGAAACCGATCACGATTTCCTTGCGTTCGACGCGGGCGCGGATATCGGCTTCGGCTTCGTCGGCCGTGCCGTAACGGGCGATGATTTCCATCGCGACTTCATTCGCACCGCCATGTTTCGGCCCGCGCAAGGCACCGATGCCGCCGGTGATGCAGGAGAAAATATCGGAACCGGTACCTGCAATCACGCGGCAGGCAAAGGTACTGGCATTGAATTCATGCTCGGCGTACAGCACCAGCGAGCGATCGAGCGAGCGGGCATGCAATTCGCTGGCCGGTTCGCCGTGTAGAAGATGCAGAAAATGCGCAGCAATCGAATCATCGTCCGTTTCGCAATCGATGCGGCGACCATTGCGGGTGAAATGCCACCAATACAAAAGCATCGAACCAAAACTTGCCATCAGGCGATCGGCGATATCGCGTGCTTCATTTTCCGGATGCGTATCGCGCTCCGGCAACACTGTACCGAGCACCGAACAACCGGTACGCAATACGTCCATCGGATGCGCGTTGGCGGGAATCAATTCCAGCGCTTCGGTAACAAGAACCGGCAAGCCGCGCAAACGTTTCAATTTGGTTTTATAGGCAGCGAGCTGCGATGCGGTCGGCAATGCACCGTGCACCAGCAAATGCGCCACTTCCTCGAAACTCGATTTCGTTGCCAGATCATGAATATCGTAACCGCGGTAATGCAAATCGTTGCCGCTGCGGCCAACGGTGCAAAGCGCCGTATTACCGGCTGCGGTGCCGCTGAGAGCGACGGATTTTTTTGCTTTGGGTAGAACTTGTTCGGATGGAGTGCTCATAAAACCTCGATATCATTATTTTTTCTGGGTGAACAACTGGTCCAGTCTTTCTTCGAATGCGTGATAGCCGATGCGATCATAGAGCTCTTCACGGGTTTGCATCGCATCCAGCACGTTTTGCTGGTGACCGTCGCGGCGTATCGCCTGATAAACATTTTCCGCCGCCTTGTTCATCGCGCGGAATGCCGAAAGCGGATACAACTGAATCGCAACGCCGACCGATGCCAATTCTTCGCGAGTGAATAACGGCGTCTTGCCGAACTCGGTGATATTGGCAAGTACAGGCACCTTTACCGCATCGACGAAACGCTTGTAGGTAGGCAAGTCGTAGGCGGCTTCGGCAAAAATACCGTCGGCCCCTGCTTCGACGCAGGCGATGGCGCGCTCGATGGCGGCATCCACGCCGTCAACGGCAATCGCATCGGTACGCGCAATCAAAAAGAAATTCGCATCGGTTTTCGCATCTGCGGCGGCTTTTACGCGATCCGCCATTTCCGGCAAGGAGACGATTTCCTTTCCGGGGCGATGACCGCAGCGTTTTGCGCCAACCTGATCTTCGATATGGCAAGCGGCAGCGCCGGCCTTGATCAGGCTTTTCACGGTACGTTCGATATTGAATGCGCTCGGACCAAAACCGGTATCGATATCCACCATCAAGGGCAAATCACAGACATCGGTGATCCGGCGCACATCGATCAATACATCTTCCAGCGTGTTGATACCCAGATCCGGTAGGCCCAGTGAACCGGCTGCAACACCGCCACCAGACAAATAAATCGCCTTGTAACCAGCGCGTTTTGCCAAGAGCGCATGATTGGCATTAATCGCACCAATCACCTGCAGCGGGGATTCTTCTTTCAATGCGGCGCGAAATTTGGCGCCTGCGGTCTGCGTCATATTGTTTCCTCTATACAACGAGGCGACCCAATGGTCGCCTCGAATTATTTCCGATTACAGCAAATCTGCTACACCGGCGCGTTCTTCTTCAAGCTCGTTGAGCGTAAAGTTCATGCGCTCGCGACTGAACTCGTCGATTTCAAGACCTTGCACGATTTCGTATTCGCCGTTTTTGCAGGTGACCGGAAAGCCGTACATCACGTCTTTCGGAATGCCGTACGAACCGTCCGAAGGAATACCCATCGTGACCCAATGTCCGTCGGTACCGAGTACCCAGTCGTGGATATGATCGATGGCGGCGTTGGCGGCCGAAGCAGCCGATGACAAACCCCGTGCTTCGATAATCGCGGCGCCGCGTTTGCCGACTTTCGGAATGAAGGTTTCCTTGTTCCAGCTTTCGTCGTTGATGCTGTCTTTGACCGAGGCACCGCCGATGGTGGCGAAACGGTAGTCCGGATACATGGTTGGGCTATGGTTGCCCCAGACGACCAACTTCTGGATGTCGCCAACCGGCTTGCCGGTTTTCGACGCCAGTTGCGACAGCGCGCGATTGTGGTCGAGGCGCAACATCGCGGTGAAATTTTTCGGATTCAGATCTGGTGCCGATTTCATGGCGATATAGGCATTGGTGTTCGCCGGATTGCCGACGACCAGCACTTTCACATTGCGCGACGCGACGGCATTCAATGCCTTGCCTTGCACGGTGAAGATTTTTGCGTTTTCGAGCAGCAAGTCTTTACGTTCCATGCCCGGGCCGCGCGGACGTGCCCCGACCAGCAATGCAATATCGGCATCCTTGAATGCGACCAATGGATCATCGGTACCCACCATGCCGGCAAGCAACGGGAATGCACAGTCGTCCAGCTCCATCATCACGCCTTGCAATGCGGCTTGAGCTTTTTCCATCGGCAGTTCGAGCATTTGCAGGATGACCGGCTGGTCTTTACCCAGCATTTCGCCGGAAGCAATGCGGAAAACAAGCGAATAACCAATTTGTCCGGCAGCACCGGTAACAGCAACGCGAATCGGGGATTTCATGAGGCTCTCCATTATTTAATTACGGTGTGCGCCTTGACGCACCGATTGATTTCAACAATTAGCAAAACAAAAATAAAAGCGGCGCATCGAAATCCACCGCCGTAAATTCAATCAACTCAACTCGGCAAAAAACTCCTGAATGCGTTTCAAACCCGGCTCGAGTTGTGCGGTCGGACAGGTGTAGGAAATACGCAATGCTTTCGGTTCGCCAAACGCAGAACCTGGAACACAGGCCACGCCTTTCGCTTCCAGCAGCACATTGCAGAAATCAATATCGTTATGAATATCTTTAACGCCGTGGGCTTTGCCGAACGCGCAGGAAATATCCGGGAACACGTAGAACGCGCCTTGCGGTTTCGGACATACAACGCCCGGAATCGCGTTCATCGCCGCGATGACCAGATCACGCTTGTTCTGGAATTCGATATTTTTTTCGGTCGGTACCGTTTGTGGTCCGGTCAACGCGGCAACCGCGGCGGCAGTGACAATTTCGGGAATGTTGGTGATGTGATTCGAATTCAAGGTGGTCAATGCTTTCGCAACGGATTCCGGCCCCGCCATGAAACCGACGCGCCAGCCCGGCATGCCGTAGGTCTTGGAAAGTGAGTCGACAAAAATCACGCGGTCACGCAATTCCGGTTTTGAATGTACGAAATTGTGATAACCCAAACCGTCGAACACCATGCGGTTGTAAATGTCATCGGTGATGATCCAGGTATCCGGATATTTCACCAGCACTTCGGCCAGCTCTTCAATTTCGGCCTTGGTATAAACCATGCCGGTCGGATTCGAAGGATTATTGAACAGGAAAACTTTCGGCTTATGTTCCGCCATCGCGGCATCGAGTTGCTGCGGCGTCAGTTTGTAATTTTGCGAGGCCGGGCAAGGCAGAGTCACGGCCTTTGCATTCACGATGTCGGCGATGTCCTGATACGTCGTCCAGTAAGGCGATGGATACACAATGGTATCGCCCTCTTCCAGCAGCGCTTCGGCCAGCGAATACAATACATGCTTGGCGCCGATACCGGTGCTGCAATGTTTGCGTTCATATCCGGTCAAACCGATTTCGGCGATATGCGCGATGAACGCATCCAGCAAGGCATCGCTGCCGCGATTGGAACCATACTGTCCGGAATCTTTGCTCAATGCCTCTCTTGCCGCGGCGTACACGTGTTCACCTGGAAGAAAATTCGGCACGCCGATCGAGAACGAAATAATGTCGCGACCTGCAGCTTTCAGCGCTTTGGCTTTTTCAGCCACGGCCATAATGGCGCTGGGCTTGGCGCGACCCATGCGTTTGGCGAGTTGGAGCATTGCGATTCCTTAATGAGGTTGAAACGAAAGATTTGCCGCGCCGAATTTTATCACAGCTCCCCATCGCCGAAGCCAAGCCGAGATGCTAAATTCAGGCCACACCGTCTGGGGAGATAAGCATGCTGAAGTCGCTGATTCGCGGGAAGTTTCATTATTTTGTAATTGCCGCCCTACTCTTATTAACGAGTCTGGATAGCTTGGCCTATACACAAAGCCGCGTCCTGAAAGGCCCGGATGGCAAGCCGGTGAAAATTGAAGGCAGCGTGGTAATGATCGAGCCCGACATTGAACTGTCGGAAGTACTGGCAGGTGGCGTGCAAGAGCCCCGGCAAGCATGGTCGGAAGCTGCACGCCGCCTCTATCCGCAAGCGGTAAAAAACAGAATCAGCAATGGCAGGGTCAAGCAACTACCGGACTTCATGATTCCGAAAGATCTGGACCCAAGTTCGCGATTGGGCCAGGTGATCCGCCTGAATTATGCCGTTGCCTCCAGCATTCTTATCTCGACCGCCCCCGGCGGCCAATTGGCCACGAAGAAAGGCAAGCAACTGGATTGGTCGTTCGGCCCGGGCGTGGAGGAAATAAGAAAACAGACAGGTGCGGATTACGCGCTATTCACTTATGTACGCGATAGCTACACCAGTGGTGGCCAGGCCGCATTACGCGTGATTGGTTTTTTACTGCTGGGTGGCGATATCGGTGGTGGCCAGCAAATCGGCGTTACCACGCTGGTGGATTTACGCACCGGCCAGGTCGTCTGGTTTAATTTCCTTGCGAAACAATCGGGGGATTTGCGCGACGAAGAAGGCGCAGCCAATACAGCACAAAGCATGCTGAAAGGGTTTCCACTGTGAGAATTCGCCACGCACTTTTTTTGGCGCTGGGACTTGTACTGTCGAGCCAGCATGCCAATGCACAGGCCTTGTATGAAGATGCAAAACCGGGCGACAGGCCCGTGGCCAACTCGGACGAAGCCGAGCTTTGGTACATCATTGATCGGCAGGAAGAATATCTGAAAAAATCGCCTTTCCTGGTCCGCGACCCTGCATTGAACGAATACGTCAGGGGCGTTGCATGCAAGGTTGCCAACGATTACTGCAAAGACCTTCGCATCTATATTCTCGACGTCCCGTTTTTCAATGCGTCGATGGCGCCGAACGGCGTCATGATTATCTGGACCGGCGCATTGCTGCGCATGCAGAACGAATCCGACCTTGCCTTGATCATGGGCCATGAATTTGGCCATTACAAAAAACGCCACAGCATCCAGCAATGGCGGAAACTCAAGAAAAGCAGCGCCTTCCTCGGAACTTTCGGCATTCTCACCGCGGGCGCAGGCGTGGGAATGGCGGGCATGGTCGCCAATATTGCCGGCGGTGCCACCATGGCCAAATTCAGCCGCGACAAGGAACGCGAAGCCGACCAGATCGGAATGAACATCATCGGCGAACAGCATTACGACCCGCAATCGAGTGTCCGTTTATGGGAAGCCATGTTGCGTGAGGAAAACGCACGTGACTACGGAAAACCCTTCCCGGTTTTTGCCAGCCATCCACAGACAAAGGAACGCGTTGAAGATGTGCGTGCAGCGGCCGCTGCAATTCCCAATCCGGGCAAGGAACTTGGGCGCGATGCCTACCGGCAGGCCACGCACCCCTTCCTGCAACAATGGCTGCAAAACGAACTGACGCGTCGCATGTACAACACCTCGGTGCAGGTCATCACCGACTTGAGAAAAACGGCGGATCCGCGTGATGCCGGCATGTATACGTTTTATCTGGGAGAAGCCTACCGGCAACGCAATAAAAACGACGACCGCGTGCAGGCGGCCAAGCTGTATGCGCAAGCAATCACCGAACCCGGCGCACCCGCGATGGCCTGGCGCGAACAAGGCTTGGCGCAGCGCGACGCAAAACAATTCAAGGACGCCATTAAGAATCTGCAGGAGTATTTGGCAAAAGACCCGAATGCACAGGACCGTGGCTTTATCGAAGGCTATTTGAAGCAAATGGAGGCGTCGCAATGAAAAAAATCATGACCCGCATATTTATTGCATCGTTATTCCTGCTGCTGGTTTCCTGTGCATCCCAGGGCGGTCGCCTGATCACTGCCGGCAGCGGAATCAGGATTTTCGACGACATGGCGGTGGATTCCAGTCTGGACTGGGCGCGCATGCGGTATCCACGCGCACAGCTGTGGACCATCGACGGCAGCCCCCTGAACCAGTTTATTTTTATTTCAAAGGTGAGACCGAACGAACATGTCTTTTTGTCCGGACGTGAAAGAAAAAGCCGTCCCGACGGCCCATGGTTCAAGCCCGGCATGCGCCCGGATGAAATCCAGAACATCATGCTGGACGGCTGGCGCGAATCCGGTTTTGCGCAGGTTTCCGGAAGCAATTTGCGGCCCGGAAAATTCGGCAATGTCGATGGCCTGCGTTTCGACGTGACGATGACCAACCAGAATGGGTTGATTTACAAAGGCACTGCGGCGGCGGTGGAACGCAATGGACGTCTAAACGTTATGTACTGGATCGCACCGCAGGAACATTATTACGGTCGTGATATTTCCGCGATCAACAAGATGTTCGATAGTTTCCGGTTTACCAAATAATCGGCATAAAAAAACGGGAGCCGAGGCTCCCGTTTTTTGAATGCCGATAAATTACGCTGCATCAAGCACGGCATTCCATTCGGCAATGCGCGCTGCCTGCGATGCCAGCAATGCGGATGCATCACCTTCGATCGTGATGCTTTCGAGTGCATCGCTGCCCTTGATGGCATCCACCACTTTTTGATCACTGCTATCGATCACTTCACCGAAAACGGTATGTTTGCCGTCAAGCCATGGCGTTGCGGTATGCGTGATGAAAAACTGGCTGCCATTGGTTTTCGGGCCGGCATTGGCCATCGACAATACGCCGGGTTTGTCATGACGCGCATCGGCGCGACATTCATCCTCAAACTTGTAGCCCGGGCCACCGGTGCCGGTGCCGCGTGGGCAGCCACCCTGGATCATGAAATCCGGGATAACACGATGGAAGTTCAGGCCGTTGTAGTAACCGCGCTGGACCAGATTCACGAAATTGGCCACGGTAACCGGGGCTTTATCGGCAAATAAACGGACGCGAATCGGGCCGCGTGCAGTGGTAAAAGTGGCAATCAAGTCGCTCATAGGGTGTCCTTCATGTGGCTGTTCGTAAATTCTGGACGCCTATTCTGCCACAAGGAGCAATTACTCAGCTCATCGGGCCGGTTTCCAGCTATAATCGGCGGCTAATTTCCCAACCAGTCTGGCGCTCATCGGCGCCCTATCGCCATGTCTATTGAAAAAATCCGTAATGTCGCCATCGTCGCCCACGTTGACCATGGCAAAACCACTCTCGTTGACAAGCTGCTGCAGCAATCGGGCACCTTCAGCGAACGCGCAGTCGTTACCGAGCGCGTCATGGACAGCAACGATCTCGAAAAAGAGCGCGGCATTACCATTCTTTCGAAGAACACCGCCATCCGCTGGAAATCGCCAGAAGGCGAGGAATACCGCATCAACATCGTCGACACCCCGGGCCATGCCGACTTCGGCGGCGAAGTGGAACGCGTATTGTCGATGGTCGACTCTGTATTGATCTTGGTCGACGCGATGGACGGCCCGATGCCGCAAACCCGCTTCGTGACCCAGAAAGCTTTCGCGATGGGCTTCAAGCCAATCGTTGTGGTAAACAAGGTCGATCGCCCAGGTGCACGCCCGGATTGGGTGCTTGACCAAACTTTCGATCTGTTCGACCGCCTCGGCGCTACCGACGATCAACTCGACTTCCATACCGTCTACGCCTCCGCGCTGCAC